>Ga0172380_10003014_pt1 | contig 24284 bp, 7 predicted proteins | sample Leawe162metaG_FD_119747 | JGI IMG/M metagenome (GOLD analysis project Ga0172380, IMG submission 119747) | Leachate microbial communities from a municipal landfill in Southern Ontario, Canada - Leachate well 162 metaG | ecosystem: Engineered > Solid waste > Landfill > Unclassified | place...
AAGATAGTAATAGGGATGAAGATAGTAATAGGGATGAAGATAGTAATAGGGATGAAGATAGTAATAGGGATGAAGATAGTAATAGGGATGAAGTAAAAATTACTAACCCTACAAGCAAAACAAAAGAAAGCGATAAGAACAACAGTGAAAATGAAGATAATAAAAATGATAATGAAGCATTTAAATACGGATGTGAAGGTGGTTCAAAAGGTTTTGGTAATAAAGGTACTCTAGGAGAATTTATGGCTAAAAAGTGATGGGCAAAAGATCTCTTTTTTTCAGCCGTTAAAAAATAAATATATTATGTTATAATAAAAAACCCTGCAATTAAGCAGGGTTTTTTTATAGCAAAAAAGTGTTCAAATATTTGACAGAAAAAAAATTCTGAGTATAATTATGCTACTTTATAAAAAGTACAATGTGATATTTAACAACTATCATCCCCCCCCCTCTAATTTGACGTATAGTATAGTCTAGGAAACTTTTACTAAAAAAATATTTTTTTATCTTTTTTATACAAACAAAAATGAAAAATCTTAAATTCGCAGGTGTAGTTACTACACTTATCGTTGCTATGGTTGCTATCCTAAATCTAGGACAATCTTTCGCACAAACAACAACTAATACAACTCTTGGAATCACAGCTGGAGTACTTAGCTTCTACAAAGATACTGGTGCAACTATGGATTCTTATTTCTCTCATTCCGCAAATGCTGCAACTGCTATTGATATCGGTACGTATTCTGCAAGCATAAGCGCTCAAAATGCACAATCAAGTGGAGATCATAGATTTACTGTTAGTGATCTTCTTGGTTCTTCATTTACTGTAACACTTCAAAGCTCTGCTTTGACAGCATCTGGAGGACTCTCTATCGCTGCTGATCTTGTAAGTTATACAGGTACTACACGATTAGGAACAGGTAAAGCTTTGACTGCTTCTCCTACAAGTGCTGCAGATATTGGTACTGCTCCAGTTACATTCGTAGCAAGAGCAGATAATAGTGGGGTATCACAATTCTCTCAGGAAGTTACTTTAAAAGTAACTATCCCAGCTGCACAAGGTCCTGGAGCATATACTGGTCTCTTAACATTTACATACTAGTAAATAAAAAATCTAGGAACTTTGCCCGCCACGGCGAGTGAATTTCCTAGACTATACTATTTACCAGAACGGGGGCGTACCATGTAATAGATGAAAACAAAGTTAGCTATTTTAGCTAGCTTTTTTTGTTATTCTTAATTTATATTTTTCTTTTCTATCGCCTCGCCGGCTTGGCCTTACTTTTTTCCTTCCAGGTGAAAAAAGTAAGCAAAAAACCCCTCGTCGATAGCCCCCTTCGTCTTTATTTAAAATCGATATTCCATGATTAGCTACCTACTAAGCGATATTGCTATCGACTTTAAAAAAAATATACACTATTTCTTTTTCTTTTTAGAAAAAATAAATGCTTTGGCATAATATATAAGTATTATAATACTAAGTATCCAAAAAAGATATTTTTTTATAAATATATTTTCTCTGATTTGAATATTGATAAATTTTGCTTTGCGCATCAAGACTGAAAAACTCAGATTTCATCACACTTCTACGCTCTTTGTATAGAAAACTAAACATCCATTTATTATTCATGTAGCAGACTTTGGTAGTTGAATCTTGGCATGTTGATACATAAGATTGTTTGCAGGAATCGTAAACGAAGCAGCAAATCCTGTGACATATTGTCAGAATATTTTATTTTGTCATTGTTGCATACAGGCTTTATTTTGTCGTTGATCATTGGTACGAACACCATCAACAAATTCTATAGTTGCTTCAATATCTTTGTCTGAAACGTTAGTTGCTTTGAGACAAATATCTTGAATTGACCCGGGTGTGATTATATAATCAATAGCTTTTTCTCCTGGCTTATCACAAAATTCTATCTCTATCTGAGAGAGGTCTGCATTAGCCTCATCAAGCTTATTTCCATCGAGTTGTATATCGGTTGTACCACTTTCTGCATATATTGAAAAGTTTACAAGTAATCACAAGAGTAAAATAATTGGTAGTATTTTCTTCATAGCGAAAAATTATGTAAAAATCAATTGTTATTATATTTCCCGCAAACGTCATTCCCGCCCCGCATCAAGTACGGGATAAACTCCGGCGGGAATCCAGTTTGCTAAGTATGGATTCCGGATCAAGCCTGCCTGCCGCAGGCGGGTCCGGAATGATGTCGACATAATGATAATGCGGGACGCTCCCCCTGTTAAGGGGGATTGAGGGGGTTTGTTAAAAAATATAGATATTTTTATTTATTTCTTTTTCTTTATAATTTTTTTTGTTTTGTGAGGCGTAGGAACTTTTTTTACTCTTCTTCTTTTTTTAAGATCTTTGATGAGAAGAATAACAACACCTACGAAAAGAAGTATTCCGATAATCGTAAGATAAGTAATCACATTCCAAATTCAGATTATAGTCTGTTCTTTTGTAATTCAAATAACGGGAGCTTGTCCACCAAAAGTAAATGGCGTATTTGTGATATTTAATTTTAGAGTAAGATTATATGATGGATTTCCTGAAAGTTTTTGAGTGATTGTAAGTCATTCACCTTTGAGAATTTTGCGAGTTTCTACGAAAGTATTTTTGTATGTGAGAAGGTTTGAAGCCACTCATGTAATTGCCACATCTTGCTCTACTGCTGAGACATTTTTTACTTTAAGTTGTACAACATAAGTACCATCTGCATCATCTTTATATATTCTTATTTTAGGATTATGAGAAAGATTTTTTCAATCTGCTGCAGTAAAATCTTCCAAAATAATTCCTCTCTCTTGTATATTTGCTGGATCACCAACAATCACATCGATAAATTTTGCTCTACGCATCAAGATAGAAAAACTCGTTGTATCAGTTGTTGTATCTTTAATTTCTTCTATTACAGAATATACTATACATCCATGATATAATCCATCCATACCTGTTGGATAAAGCATTTTAGCATCTTTTTTGATAGTCTCCCCTGCCTTTAATGTCACAAGTTGATCATAACTCGTTACATATTTTCAGAAATTTTCTGTATCAGTATCACTGAGACAGGCTTTATTTTGTCGTTGATCATTGGTAAATGTCCCATCAATAAATGAAAGTTTTATTGTTACGGGCGTGGTTGAGGCATTAGAAAGATTATAACAAATACCGGTCTCCACTTCTGGATCTATCTGATATTGTAAAGTATTTTCTGTTGTGGTACAATAATCAAGCGACACATTTGCTAGGTCGTCTGCATGAACTAATGATGTAAAAGTAATTACAACAGGAAGTAATAAAAGAAGTTTTTTCATAAAATATACGAAAAAAAATAAAGGAGACATATTGTCCCCTTTATAGAAATTTTACCTTACTAATCAAGAAAATTCATCTTGCCTTTTCTAATAAAGCGTATAGGTTATCACTCATGTATAATTACCGATATTTTGCATTGTTGGAATATCTATCTTTCGTGTTGTTTGAATACCATATGTTCATGTATATCATTTATTATCTGCAGTATCTCTACTGATAAATGTCAGAGGCGAAGCGGTAAAATATTGATATATTCAAGTGATGGCAGAATATATATTAGGATTCTCCGTCCCACTCAATGTTACGATACCACTTAATGCTTTCACCGCTACCATAGTATATGGTAAAATATCTCCGCTACCGTTTATCATATCACTCATGGAAAGCGTTGTATAATATCCAGTATCAAATCCTTGTTTATCAATAATTTTGAAATAATCGTTTTCTCAGCTGAATGTTTTTTCTATAGTCTGGATACTATCGCTCACCCCTCGTATACCGAAATCAAAACTCGCTGGTCATGCAATATCCAGTATCGTATCTTTTGTCGTAACTATAAAATCTCAAGTGATGATTCCATATATACTTTCTATCGTCATCGTAGAAGTAACGGTAGTCAATGGATTTGGACTGGAATTCAATACAATATAGAATTCATCATCCCTCATTCATGTAGTAATAAATCCGCTGAGTGCGACTCCATTTTTGTAGAGAATTCCTGTGTCATTACTTACTGTCACCGTGACAAGTGATTCGACACCTGTGTCATATCCTCAGATATGTTGTATATTTGAAGTATATCCGGTAGAGAATTCAGCTCCAGTGATAGTTCACAAATTAGGCTTGATCCGCCATACATATGCAGTCACAGATCATGGGTTCCCTGCGAGGTCGACGAATTCAAACGTGAATTCTCCATTGTCATAAAAGATAACAGTCCCCGATCCATCGTTATTGAGAATAATAATAGGTTCTGAAATTCAAGTCAATATAGCGCTTACTTGTCCTGAAGTCATATCGCCTGATATCGGAACATAGTCTATGGATGCGACTATTGGCGAAGTTTTATCAATAGTGAATATCGCTCAAGTTCTATCTCAATCCACTTCATATACAGTAAATTTATATATTCCTTCTCATGTCACAGTTGATCCACTTTGGAAATCTCCACTATAATATGTATTACCATTAAGTCCACTTAATGTCGCTCATGATAAAGAACATTCTGGATCTTGATTGTCCAACCAATAATCTATCGTCACATCAGTATTATAATATCCTCCAGTAACTACTCATGAGAATCCAAGTATGGAAGTATGCATACGGAAAGATGCTCATGTACTATTTCCTGCGAGATCATATACAGTAAATATAAATTTTCCGTCTGCGACAAATGTTCATCCATTTTGGAAATCTCCACTATAATATGAATTATTCGTTCATGATAATATTGCTCATGAAAGATGATCATCACTAAAATAAATAGTCGGATAGATATCATAATATCATCATGTAGCGATTCCAGTAAACGTAGGTGAAATCTTATCTATCCAATCAACAGTTGCTGTAGTAGATCAAGTATTTCATGCTAAATCTTCAAATGTAAATATAAATGAACCATTTCACGTAAATATATATCATGTAACATTAAATCATGTAAGTGTTTCATTAAATCATGTTAATGTTACAGTCACATCTTGATTTATTCGTGCTCATGATCATGGACTATAAATGACTGTTGCCGATGGCGGTCCAAAATCTATGCTAAAGTGGATTAAAACAATATTTCATACGATATCTATGATAGTGACTATATATTGACCCTCTCCGGTAATATTTGTACCACTTGTATATAATCATCAAGTATATATTCACCCACTAATTGTTGCAGTTACACCAGTATTATTATCGGTAAAGAATATTTGAACTCATGTATTATAACTATTTCATTCAATCACTCATGTAAAAGTTGGTAGTTCCTTATCTATCCAATATACGGTTGCGGTAGAATAATGAGTATCAAATCCTTCTGGATGATAGAAGCTAAATTGGAAACTTCCATTTCATGTAAATATATATCCTGTACTATTAAATCCTGTAACAGACTCACTAAATCATGTAAGATATGCTAAGACATTTCCACTCGTTCGTGCTCATGATCATGGAATATATACTGTCGTAAAAGTAAGATAATGAATATGAAAACTTGCTCATGTACTATTTCATGCAATATCAGTGACTACCAATTCGTAATTATAATGTCCAGAAGCAATCAATGGAGTTCCGCTAATTCGTGCTCATGATGATATTATATCACCACTTAAAGAATATATTGTAAGAATAGCTGTCACTCATGTATTATTATCAGCAAATGAGATAATGATTCCGCTAGCACTATAATCATATATTCATCATGTAACTACTCCAGTAAACGTAGGTGGAGTTCTATCTATCGTAAACACTAATCATGTGCTGTTGCCTATACTATCATAGACCGTAATCATATATGTTCCATCAGAACCGTCAGTAAATACTCATGTTTGAAAGTTGCCACTGTAATAACTATTGTCTAATCACGATAAAATCGCTCAAGAAAAATATAGACCGCTAAAGTTTATCGTCGGTGAATTATAGATTCATCCGCTCGTTACTCATAAAATAGTTGGTGCTGTTTTATAGATAGTAAATATTGCTCAAGTTATTTCTCCATCGGCTTCATACATAGTGAATGAAAAAGTTCACTCTTCATTGAATACTCGTGTTTTTTCTGTCCATCCACTAGAAAAATCACCACTATAATATGCGTTATTGAGTCCACTAATAACTACTCCTGACATCCATTCACCCATATCTCAAGTAAATGTATATATTATTGTGACCCCGCTATATATTCCTCCGCTTGTGATGCCTGAAAATCATAGCAGCGAAGTTTCTATTTCAAAGGTAGCTCATGTACTATTTCCCGCAAGATCATATACTGTAAATATAAAATCTTCTCCTATATGAGCAACCGTTGATCAGTTTTGGAAGTCGCCACTGAAATAACTATTTCCATTGAGTCCACTCAATATCGCTCATGATAAATTTTCATCACTAAAGTAAATCGTTGGATGTTCAAAATACATTCATCAATCAACTACTCCTGTAAACGTAGGTGGAGTTCTATCTATCCAACTTACCGTACCTGTTGTAGTTCAAACATGACCATTTATATCCGTAAATTGGAAGGTAAACGAATTATTTCCTGTAAATGTATATGTAAATAATCAACTATTATTTATCACTGTGATGCCTGTGGTATTGAATCATGTCAACGTACCCACAACATTTCAACTTGTTCGTACTCATGATCAAGGCGAATATTGTACAATCGCTGTAGGCGGATGATAGTGGATATGAAATTTCGCTCAAGTGCTATTTCCTACAGCGTCTGTCACGGTGAATATATAATTATAATGTCCGGATGCGATGAATGGAGTTCCACTTACATATACTCATGATGTTACTATTGTGCTACCACTACCTAGAGAATATGTTGTTATAACTGCGGTCACTCAACTATTATTATCAGTAAAATATATGATTACTTGATCATCATATGTACCCCCTGTCACTACTCCCGTAAACGTAGGCGGAATAGTATCTATCGTAAAAGTACTTGATGTACTATTTCCTGCAAAATCATATGCAGTCACTCTATATATACCATTTCATGCAATACTTGATCAGTTCTGGAAGTTTCCACTATAATATAAATTATCCAATCATGAAAGTATCGCTCATGAAATATTAGCATCACTAAATGTGATAGTAACTCAGGTATAATATCATCCACTCGTCACTCATGAAATCACTGGAACTGTTTTATCTATCCAATAAACCGTGGCAGTGAAATAATGAGTATCTAATCCTTCCGGATGATAAAAACTGAACACGAAACTTCCATTTCCTGTAAAGATATGTCCTGTACTATTGAAGTCGGTTACTTCCTCACTAAATCACGTGAGGAATGCTAAGACATCTCCACTCGTTCGTGCTCATGATCATGGAATATATACTGTCGTAAATGTAAGATAATGGATGTGAAACCAAGCTCAGGTAGTATTTCCTGCAGCATCAGTGACTACCAATTCATAATCGTAATGCCCGGAAGCGATGAGTGGCGTACCACTTGTCCAATATCATGATGATATTAGAATACCAGTCATAGAATATGTTTTGAGAATAGCAGTCACTCAACTATTATTGTCAGCAAATGATATGATTCTTCAGCTGCTGCTGTAGTCATAGATTCATCACGTAATCACTCATGTAAAGGTAGGAGAAACTTTGTCTATCCAGTTTACCGTTGCTATCACTTCTCATGTATTGAATCATTGATCTCTAAAGGTGAAAGTAAAACTTCCATTTCCTGTGAATGTATAATTAGCGGATCAACCATTGTTGGTAATCACTATTCATGTTTCACTGAATCACGTCACAGTCGCTACAACATTTCCGTTTGTTCGTGCTCATGAAGCAGGAACATAAGTCACGATTCCTGTAGGTTTTGTTATATCTACAAACATCAGATACAGATTATTTATTTCTGGTGACGTAAGAATTTTTCCATAAATACGCACATCATCTACATTTCCGCTAAAATATGTCCCTGCACTATTATCAGCCCTTCTTCCTATAAAGACATTTGTTGTCGGATCAAATGCTCAGGAATTTAGAGTATTATTGGTCAGTTTTGTAATACCGTCAAGATACACGGTAGATAATTTTTTTCCTGAAACATCATCATCATCAATCGTCAACGAATAGAAATGTCGTTGATTGTCCAAAAGCCCTGTATACAAAGCTCAAGTGACATTGAGAATTGTCTGACTACCATTGATGTAGGTCTTCAGACTCTGACTTGCTCAGTCAAAGATTATGTTGATAGAATTGGCACCCGTATCATTTCCTCGACTAAATATATGTTGATTGTTTCCTGTAGTACTTGTTTGGAACCGGAATGTAACCGTGAGACTCGGATCCATACTCAAGAGATCAGTGATAGACACGAAATCATCGACTCCATCAAAATTATATGCCTTATTATCAGCACCGCTTATTTGCATGATTGGGAATCAGCTGATTACTCCATAGTTAAAATTCTCTGAACTATCATAAGCGACAGCTCCTGCTGTTTCTTCAAATTTCAATCGTACTCGTGGCCTAGGAAGGAATGATGTGGTCGTACTATGAATCTCTGAAATCGGACTCGTTCATCCAGAATTTACTGCAAATATCTTATAGTAGTAGGTTGTTTCTTTTTCGAGATTATTTATTCTTTGTGATGTTCATGTAGAAATTATTGGTCAATATCCACTGATATATGACGTACATGCTGCGCCGGTAGAGACATACAATTGATAATAATTTGCTCCGGTTACTCATATCCAGTTTACTGTGAACGTATCATTACTCATCATAGTCGTAGTATTGAATTGGACAGTATCAGGTTTGAGAGTGAATCATGTCTCTGAAGAATATCCTGTTCATGCAGCATTTGATGCGAATGCTCTGAAATAAATAGTAGTTCATGAGTTAAATCCTGCGATACTGAGAGAGAATGCTCAAGTAAAATCGTACGATCCTGTCTGTGAAAGTGTGTTTGCTCAGACAAGATTAAATCATGGTAAAAGACCTCGGACCACTCAGAATTCTGTCACTGACGAAGTCCCTGTAGAAGTAATAGTTCATCCTAAGGTAACCGTTGTATATCCGAGACCGGTAATAGACGGCGTAGTGACGTTTGGTACACTCGCAGTATCTACACTAGCAAAATTCCACGTTGTAGTACTAGTGATTCATGTGAAAGCATTATTTGCCCTATCAACAAATGCTCAACTATCTATCTGGATATAATATCATGTATTCGAACTTAAATTAGTCGTAGGTAATATAGTCACCAAAGTATTATCTAAACTTAGGACAACTAATCATGGATTTCCAACATTGATAGTTTCCAAAATACTATTATCGACTGATTTTTTGATGTAAATATTTTTTCCAGAAACTGCAGAGACATATTCATCGAACGTAATCGTCGGATGAAGATCTAACACCACTCAGCTGGAATTATCCAATGGAGTGACGGAACTTATCTGTGGCGCAGTTGTATCTGCTACATAACTTACGGTCAATAACGGACGATTGCTTGCCGTTGCATCTTCATCAGAATAGATATAAATCCAATTTTTATTAGCTTCTACGACAGCAAATCACTGATTGTTTCATGAATTATATACCCAATCTTGGATAGCTACGATACCAGCACTATTGAGTGGAAACGTCTGAGTATAACTTGCTGTAGCTGATCAAGTAAATCATCAACCATTCATCAAGTCTGTCGTATCATAATCGATTCCAGCTATCAAACCAGGATCGCCATTATACCAGTTTTCTTGATTCCATTTACGTTGTTTATAGTTTGGCTCTCCTGTTCATGCTAGAGTCGTATCTTTTGTACCTTCAATCCATCCCGGATTGTTGATTATTTTTCTCAATTTAAATCATGTTCCATCATCGGTTGGAGCACCTCATCATAAATATTTCTTTCCCAATCTTAATGTCGCTGAAGTAACAGTCGCACCAGCAGGCACACTTGCTGCTATATTAAACTTGATTAAAAACTTTGATCAGAAATCAGAAACTCCTCCATAGGTTGTCTGCCCATAGTTATACTCTTGACAAGCTCCAGCTCAACATCCGTTAGATTCTGCATTATCAGCATCCAACACTACATCATCGCTTGCATACATTCCACCGCTCGGGTTTGGATCATAGAACGTGACAGATAGTCATGTTTTTGTAGACCCTTGTACAACATTTGAAGCGAGGTCTACGAAAGCCCCATCCAAGAAATTGACGGCGATATTTGATACACTATTTGCTGCGGCGTGACTAACAGCCGTACCCGTTAATGAGATGACAACCTTGTTGGTTCAGCTAAGAGTGAATACTCATGTGAGACCAGCGGGTAAATTAGTGATAGTAGCATAATTTGTTATGTTTCATGTAAATGCTCAGGTCGACAAAGTAGCGATAATATTTCAACTGATGGTTCCATCGTTGATCATCATCTTTTCAAGCCATCATGTCGTAGAATAGCTGAGAGATGCCTTTTCTATCCAATCCACAATCGCTGTAATCGTAGCAGTATCTCAGCTTAAATTCTCCAATTCAAATGTAAATTGTCCATTGCCGGTAAATGTATAATCAGGAGATCACCCATTATTGTTTATTCGTCAAAGATTTCCTGTAACTGTTGCGACCACATTTCATGATGTCGAAGTTGCTGGAGTATATAGTATGTGTATCTGTGGATCTACTATCAATCATCAGGTATAAAAGACCATTCATGTTCTACCATATGCATTTGTATAATTGAGTTGCACATCGTAAGTACCGCTTGCAAATGGCCCAATATGCAACGCGCTTCGCGTTCCATCCTGATTATTTACTGTTGGATATGTTGTTCCGCTGATAATCAATGAGAGTGCCATATTATGATCAGGTATTGGTCATCTTAAGTCTGGTGTTGCTATAATTGTCGTTCTTGGTACAAAACTTGGAGGGATCATATATAGGTATGATATCTGTGGTGCCGTCAATGGAGTATCATAAATTTTTACTTCGTCGATATCTCCATCTCGCCACTGACTCCAACGTAAATCAGTTCCGATAGCTAACGCGGCACTGGAAAGCGTACGTATACTAGCGTTGGATTTATCATACACTCCGTTGATATACATCTGTGTTCATGTACTAGTCTGTACTAGAGCAACATGATACCATTTTCATGCGACAATACTCTCTGTAGACGATAAACCACCATTGGAATAAAAGTCTACCTTACCACCATATACATCTATCATTTCGTATGTACTCACTCCGGCGTTTCCATTACCGATAATCGTATCGTACGTACCGAAACTGTTTCCCTTGAATCGGGCAGTGATGGTATAATTTGATAAGGTATATGATCATATATCTATATATGAGCTAGTATTATTGAATGACATCACTGTCTCTCATGATTGTGATGCGGTACTTACACTATATTGTGTAGTGGCGCGATGACTTGGCGACCTATCATAAAATTGTCATCCACTCAATGTTCCATCGACTCGTAATTGTTGACCAGTAATTGATCCAATGGCATCAATAAATTCTACAGATATACCTGTTATATTAAAATTTCCAACGTCACTTGGATTCATATTTACAAATGCTCACGTCAAGAAAGTGATAGTAACATCAGATACACTATTTAGAGATTCATGACTCAACGCAGTTCCAGTCAAGCTTATAAGCAATTGATTCGTTCCACTCAAAGTGAAGACTCATATAAGGTCAGGTGGGAGATTGGTCATGCTGACATAATTTGCCACAGCTCAACTAAACGCGCCTGTCGATAAAGTAACAACAATATTTCAACTGATGCTTCAATTGTTTAACGTACTATTTTCGTGAAATACTCCTGTGGAATACGTCAATACTGCAGACCTTATCCGATCCACGGTAGCAGTCGTACTTCAGGTAGCTCATTCTCCATCGATCAATTGGAAGATGAATGATCCGTTACCGGTGAACGTATAGCTCGTCAATCACGAGTTATTGACTACTGTTATTCCTGTCTTATTAAATCATGTTAAAGTCGCGATAACATTCCCCGTAGTAAGAGTAGAAGGATTGTAACTCACGGTTGCTGTCGGGAAACCTATGTCTGTGTTTGCCAATCCGTCTATATACATAAGTGTTCATGTCGCTCCATAGACATTGGTGTAATTGAGTTGCACATCATATATATTGTATGCCAACGGTCATATTCCTGTTACAGTTCGTGTTCCATTTTGATTGTTTGTAGCTGGATACGTTGTTCCGCTGATAGTCAGCGACAAAGCCATCTGTGTATCAGAAGCAAGTCAATTTAGTGTTATTGTCCCTGTAGTATGTACGGTAGTAGCAGAGAAACTTGGTCTCATCATATAGAGTGCATCTATTTGCGTCTGGTTGATTGCACTATCGTAGATTTTTACTTCATCGATTTTTCCGTTTCGGTACTGGCTTGTTGCCCAACGTCCTACCGCTATAGGTAAACTTGTAAGTCCGGCGCTATACGCATTTGAATTTTCCAACACTCCATTGATATATAATTTTGTACCTGTGGAATTTTTTACCATCACGAGATGATATCGTTTGTTGGCTTGTATAGTAGTTGTAGAAGTAAGTATACTATTGTAATATAGTACTATATTGTTGCTGGTATTTTTACTGATTTCCAAACCGTCTACTCCATTACTTCCGATGATAGTTCTATATGCGGCGTCAACTACACTGGAATTGAATCGTACACTGATAGAATAATTTGGTAAAGTATACGTTCACACAGCGACATATTGTGTCGTACCATTGAATGTTCACATTACCGTTTCTCACGATCGAGTGCTATTACTTAATCATCCATACAATGTCGTTGCATTGTGTACCGGAGAATAATCATAAAATTGTCATCCGCTCAATGTTCCATTGATTCGTAATTGTTGACCGGAGATATATCCTTCAGGGTCGATAAATTGTACAGCTATATCAGTCATTGTAGCATTTCCTACATCGCTTGGATTCATATTTACAAATGCTCACGTCAAGAATGTAATACCAAGATTTGAGATACTATCAGTGGCGGCATGACTTGTAGCATTTCCACTTAAAGTAATAATCAAATCTTTTGTTCCACTGAGGGTAAATACTCATGTAAGTCCAGCTGGAACGTTTGCTAGTATAACATAGTTTGCTACTACTCAACTAAATGCTCCAGTAGATAAAGTAGCTATGATATTTGTATTAATACTTCAATTATTTGTTCAAATATTTTCGTAAAAAATTCCAGTTGAATAATTTAGTACTACTGATTTTATCCAATCTACCGTTGCTGTCGTACTTCATGTAACACCTTGTTTATCAACATATTGCCATGTGAAATTTCCGTTTCCTGTGAATGTATATAATTCACTTCATGAATTATTTACTATCATATAAGTAGGATCAAGTCACGTCAGCGTCGCTATAACATTTCCTGTCGTAGCAAGTGAAGGATTGTAAGTAACAGTTACTCATGTTGAATTGATAATTAATCAACTGGTATATATAGTAGATCATGTTTTCCCGTATACATTTGTATAGTTCAAAGTTACATTATACGTACCATTGGCAATTCCTGTAATTATAGGATTTGTTTTCCATTTACCCGGTCCATCACCCGTTGTTGCATACGTGATTCCATTGATCACTAAGGTAGTGGAAATTATCTTGTCTCATAGACTACCATACAAAGTGGGAGTCCCGGTAAATGCGGTCTGTGTATCGAAAGTCGGAAGATCCATAAAAATCGCCTGTCTCTCTCAAACAGTTAGCGCTTTATTGTACACACGCACTTCGTCGATATTTCCGCTAAAATAATTGGTTGTTGAAGTACCTGGATGTCTACCGACTCTTCGACGAGGATTGGTAGCAGAAAATGATGCAGTACTAGTATTGGTAGCAGAACTAGCATTATCTACATAAATCGTCCTGCTCGTCGAGCTGCTAAAGACTCAGATTATATGGTATCGTTGACCAGCAATCAGGGTTTGGGCACTTGTTGCAGATCTTGCGGTAGTATTGGATCATACAGCTACTGCATTAGCATTCACCAAACGAATACCATAATACGTAGTATTGGTAGCACTATTTCCGAACATAGCTATTGTTTGAGTCACATTCACTCTGCTCGTTTTTATCCAAGCAGAGATAGTGAACGGATATCCTGTGATAAATCCTGATGTATTCTGTATATAATCGCCATTACCATCTACAAAAATCACCTCTTCACCCGACCGAGTCGATGTGTGTGCATTCCCCACTCCCGTAAAGGAAAGGTTACGAGGTCCTATATCATAAAATTTCAGGTTAGTCCCCGTGGATCCATCGAGATGTAATTGCAATCCAGATGTTGTCGTACCGGAAGTAGTGTCATAAATGATGCCATCAGATACATTTCTCACGACAGCATTTCCAGAAAACTGCGCGTAAACTCGTTTGATCTCATCACTACCTGTCAGATTCCAAGCATATCAAGTCACATAAGACACCCAAGAAGCTGAATCTCTTTCCGCGATAGTATTTCAGAATCTCATGTGTGTTGCTCAAGTCACATTAGAATTTAATGTCACTGCCAATCATGATGTAGTGCTTGCGTCATTGTTGATGACAAAAGTTCCGGTTGTATTTCCTAAGTAAAATGTCGTAAAGTGATTTGCTTCAAATATTGCATACGGTTCTCAGTCGATATCTTGTACATCTACTGAACTCATATATATTCGATTTATTCCATCTTCAGAATAATTTATATCGATTGTATCACCGATATTCATACCAGGTGCTGGTACTCTAAATGTCGCATACATAACATTTCCACTTCCATCCTCAAACTGAACGTGTTGATCAGATCATACATCGATAACGGAAATAACTTCCTGATCTACTTGCTGTTGTACTATTTCTGGATCTTGAAAAACTGGTGGTTTAAGTTCACCAGTAAAATTTTTATCATTGGTTGTTTTGAGTATTACTCATTCTGGCATAGATACTTCAGCTATATTTCAGCTTAATGTATTTGTTGATTGTAAGATAACGGGAAGCAATAATTTACCACTAAGTAGTGAAAAATCCAATGCCGTATCACCTATCAATGCCTCTGGACGTACAGGCATGAGTGTCAATGTTCACGTCTGATATCATTGTGCATAGAGATAATGTAGGATTATTTTTTCATCTGTAGTGTCAAACATCAATCCCACAAGACTTCCTGTAGTATATAATCCAGAAAGATTCATTCCACTAATGTTGAATATTCAAGAAAACAATAACGGATTGACAAGCGGATCAAAGAGTACTGCGATATTCATTCATGAAAGTATCCCTACTTCATTCCATGTTTCTTGTCATGTATATGATAGGTTTTCTATGATTCAGGTTTCCGTTGAAATCGATCCAGTCGTTGAAATTTGTCCTGTAGAAATTATTTGTTCTTGAAGTTGTTGTGCTAAGGAAATTTCATAGATCTGATATTCCACATATGATGTATTCAATGCTTGTCTTGTCTTTGGTCCAAGATATCCTCTCAAGCCAATAGAATCTTCTGCAGTCAAAACATTTTTCATAAGTTGATATTGATATACAGAAGAAATTATTGAATCAGAATATATTCCATCAAACGCACCTGTATATAATTGCATTCGGTTAAATATATTTTGAAGTTCTATAATTTTTTCGCTATACACTCACTTGTCATATGCTTTGGTAAAATATCCAGTTATAATTTCTTCGTCCGTCAAAATTTCTATCGCTCCTGTTTCAATAGCGCCTGTAATTTCACTAGGGATTTGAAGTGTTTCTCAACCTCATAAAGTTGGAGTCTCTATTGGTGTTGTTGATTGTTCAGTAGTTCAAGTTGAAACAACTCCAGATATTATTTCAGGAATAACTGTTCATGTTATTATATTTCATGTGGAAATTATTTGTTCTCACGTAATCACTACTCATGTTATATTTTCTCACGTAGTCACTTCGCCTGATAAAATTCCTCCTGTTAAAATCTCTTCTCCAGGAATTTGCTGAAGTAATTCTAAAATATTTTCGTAGATAGTGAATCCAGATTTTATTGCTGAAGGAGAGTATCCTTGTCCTATGTATCGATACACATCGGTTTCATCAGTATAATATCAAAGATAATCAGAAATATTTTGTAGTGTAGTTGTTCTTGCTCCACGCAAAGGATCTAATATATATCGTTGTTTATCGTCAGTATATACAACAGTTATCCTGTGATATACTTTTTTTCAATTTGAAATAAAATCAATGTAGATGTCATAGACTTGAGCATTAGTAGCAAATGTATCACCAGTAAAAATCTTAATCAAATCACCAGATGATATTTCAATCAACGTTTTGTTGATAATTCACATAGAGATTATTTGTTCTGTATCACCCTGTACCACGAAATCATTGGTCTCTCTCCATGTCCATATTCCTGCTTTGAGTATGCTAGAAATATTTTCGTACGTAATACGAGAACAATATGTTGCCCCTATTTCTCATCATGTGGTTGTAACTGATTCAAGACTATTGAATTGAATAAATCATGATCAGTTTATTTGGATTTGTTGAGTTGGATATATTGTGGATAATTCTTGAGTGATTAATGAAACGCCACTCATATTTACAGGAGTGATATTTCCTGACTGAGTAGTCACTTGTCATATAACATCACCGGAAAGATTATACAATTCTTCTCAACTCAAAGATGACAATACTCATGAAAAAAATTCCACACTACCTGATATCATACTAGCTCATGTTGAAACTTCTCATGTAATTATTTCTGTTGACACTTCAGTTCATGTAATTATTTCTCCTGTGATTATTTCTCATGTAGTTATTTCTCATGTGATTATTTCTGTCACTCATGAAACCACTTCAACCATTCCTGTCAATACTTCTCCTGTAGCTTCTGGTAGTACGAGAGTTTCTGCTGTTACTTCTTCAGACGTTATGGCTGGTTCATTTTCTATTACGATAGGAGCTTGCTCCATAGGGACAGTAATATCATCTGCTTTATTAAATGCAGTAATGCTGTATGTATAAAATATTATCAATAAAAGTAAAATGTGAATATAACTTCTCCAGTGGTGATTATTTTTGTAAGCACAATGAATTATTGTTTTGTGTGTATAGTGTGCATGTCTTTTGGTTATACGAAAAATTCTCTGAACAAAGTTCAGAAATTTATTAGAATGAAATATGTTATTGGAAAGTTTAACCATACAGTTCGCTTTACATATAAACCAAACTTTTCTTGTACGTTACTATTATATAGGGGGGGTCATTTTATGACAAGAATAAGACTGTTTTTTACCTAAAAAGACTTGCATTTTTTTAAAAAAATGATTTAGTATGTTTAGATCAAGAGATAATCAATTAAGTCTGGAAATTAATCAAAAAAACGATACATTAAAACTACGATGAATATAAAAAACATTGCATACAAAATTTTGTGAATTTTTGCTACGATTTTCTGTATTACAGGAATTATTTTTGCATACTCAGATACTGTAAATACTACTTTATGAATTTTACAACCACCCTATACTGTGATTTATACACCTGCATACATTAGTGGAACCTATGTATCGGGCCCCGTATATATCGAATTTACTTGAGCTGGTATCAGATCAAATACTACATGAATTTTTGATAATTGAACTTATACTTTCTGATTTTATCGAGGGACATGACCATTTACTACGTGAGCATGATATTCTAGCGGGAATACACGGACATCAATACAAACAGCAAAAATCATAGATCGAATAGATAATATTTCACCAACATTTGCTGGAGTAACCAATAATGTCACATACGATTCTGCTGTGACTATTACTTTTTCAGATGACCATCCTGGTGTCACCGCTACGATAAATGGAATTCCATTTATCTATGGATCAAGCATAACTACAAATGGTACATATCAACTTATTGTCACAGACACAGTAGGAAATAGCACTTGAGCTACGTTTATTATTTATCTAGCTACTACCCCTCCTCCATCATGATGAGGTGGATGATGATGAGTAGGAATCGGTGTCCGAGAATTAATACAAAAAAAATGTGAAGTTAGAAGTTGTTATAGTTATTATTATGATGATGAATGTTGATCTTGTACTCCTCCTACATATCCAGATATACCTGTTATTCCATGAGATTGGCCACCCTATTTTTATACCAACCCTACAACACCAATAATAAAAAATTCCCCTTATCCACAAGAATGGAATGATGCCTATCTCCGAGCATATAAACTATGAATAACAACGATTTCAAACATCAAAGATGCTGATTTAGAAGCTCCACTATATAGAAAATTTGCTGCTAAAATGGCATCCGAATTTGCTATAAAAGTTATAGGACTCACTCCCGATGAAAGTAGAAAATGTAACTTTGGAGACATATATAATGAAACCCCAGAACTACAATATTATATGAGACTCTCATGTAAGCTTGGACTCATGGGACTTGATTATTACGGAGAACCAGATACTATTTTTAATCCAAATTATGTAGTTACCAGAGATCAATTTGTTACGATCCTTTCAAGAATACTCTTTAGAAACGAATTTAATATCAAACACGGTGAACTTACTCTTTATAATAAAGCAACAAATTTCGTAAATAATAGCTTATCAAAACTTAGTAATATACTTGGAATTAATTTAAATATAAACTCACCTCTCGACTGGTATACAAAACATCTAGAAGCAATCAAAAAATTATGAGTAATTACAAATTATACACTTACAATAAAAGAATTTAGATGATATGTTATGATTGTCATGTATAGATTGGATCAGATGGGAATTACGAAAATTAAAAATATTACTGAAGCAGTTATAAATTCATTGAAATAAATTTTATTATTTTAAAAAAATCCTCCAAATTGCTGGAGGATTTTTTCTATGAAGTTTAATTTATTTTAAGTATTATTGTTCCGTCGATAGTTGGTTGATCTTGGTAAGCAACTGCCGCCTTGATGGCATATGTACCTGGTGATGTATAGATATGTGTAGTTGATCAACATTCTTGTCTTGTATTACATGTCAGCGTTTTTCCATCACCGAAATCTCGAAGTATTTGTGTAGGTAAACCATTGAATTCTATAGAGAATCCTACTCTATCACCGATATTTGCTTGTTGTGCTGGATAATCAGGAATAGAAATGGTTAGTGTTTGATTTGCTCTTTTGACGATAATATCATTGTCTGGAGACACAGAAACTTCTAATCCTTTTTTGGTTTTGATAGTCACTACAGGATGATAATTTCCGTTATTATTTGCAGAATCGTATCTGTAAGTATGACTAATAATCGCTTCAGAAAAATCTTTTTTTATTGATCCTGTACCATCTCCAAATACCCATGTAAACGATACTATCTCATCACTCGGATCATTGATAACTGTAGTAGATGCGTCGAATTTTACAGTGAAAGGATCGGTACCAACTGTGTCTGGAGTAACGATAAGTTTTCATATAATATCCGCTCTATTAACTTTTATAGGAATAATAATTTCTGTCTTCGCTCCACTTGGTACATCTTCTACGATAAGTGTCGCTTCATGACTCTGATTATCATCTATAGTAAATTCAAAAGTATTTCCATCTGTTGAAATAATTTGTTTACCATCTAGTAAAACCTTTTTGGTAGCAGTTGGTGTATTTGGTGTGATTTGATTGACCTGTAACTTGATGATGGTGGGTATTTCTGTCAAAATAAGTTCACCAGAAATCGAAGAAACTACTCATTGATCTGTCACTTTTTGAAACTGTGGTGACTGCGGTGATTTGAAATATGTGTCGTAATTTATTTGGAAATCACTTACTCCAACTTGAATGTCATCACTCTCACATTGTCCTTGTTTATCATCTTCTGTAATGAAAGTATTTTGTATTGCATACAATCCAGCGCCAGGAAATTGATAGGTAAATATTCCATTATTATTTTTGATAGTATATACTGAGCTATCTTTATTATTCCTATCTAAGATATCGAATTGATAACTTGTGATTTTTACTGTTTCATCGAAGAAATGTGTCGTAATATTATAATTTTTTCCATCGCCTTTAGTGACGATAACTTCGCAGACAGGAACATCGGATTGTTCTACTCTGACAGGGAATGTATAAATAAAATTATTGAGCGCGGGAAATCTTACATAAATATTGTATAATTTCGCTTCATTGTAAACGAATGTAGTAGCAACATTATTTTGTTTATCTTGCGTTCCGTCACCATTGAAATCCCAGATGATTTTGTAGTCGCTAAGTCCAAGATCTTTGAATACTGAACTTGCATCATACATCACTTTGGTTGGAGCTTTCCCGACAATCATTTCTGTTTTCGCGTCGTTGAATGTGAGATCATTTTTGGTAGGAGTTACAGAGATTTCTGATTCGAAAATAATCGATCATCCTGAAAATGTTTTTTGAAGTCTTTCAGATGTTGGAATATTTATATAACTTGTTTCGAGATTGAGTTGATATTCTCATTTTTTGAAATATATACACGATCCATCAAACTGAGCAGTTGTAAGATTAAGCTTAAGTTTTTGTCCGTTTCCACAATCCAAAAACATTTCTATAAAATTTACCTGTCCAAGTGGTGGAACTATTTGTGAATTGAAATAATTATTGTTGAGTGTATAGTACATAGTCGCTGGAGCAATAAGTCTCATTGTCGCATCTGAACGGATATATTTTGTCTCATCTTTAAATTGAATATATGGCATAATCAATTTATCACTATCAAGAATATTATCTACAGAAAAATTTTTGATTTTTGTAATAATACTTGCTCACAAAACTATAGCAAAAATGAAAACTATAAATCAAAGAATCGAACCAAAAATATATCCTACTTTTGATTTATTTTTTACAGTAACTAGTCTATAGAGATTTACTATAAGAAGCCCTATTCAAAGGAATGTGAGGAGTCCAAAAAATATCACAGAAAATGTTTGTAATAATATTTTTGTAGTATTTGGATCCAAACCTACACTAGTGAGTTGCGCAGGATTATTCATCAAATTATAAAACACAAGTGACAATCATCCTATCACAAACATAAACAAAATTCAACATCCTATAATTACTCCCCTCATAGAAACTTTTGATCCGGGTTTGGTAATATTTGCACCACGAACTGGTGGCTGCTGAACTGGTGCAGCTTGCAGTGGAGATCATGGTATTTGTCCTGGTGCCAACTGAGGAGCTACAGGAGCTACTGATGGATTTGGTTGTTGTGGAACTGGTTGTTGTTGAATTGGGTTGGCAAATTGTTCGACCATTTTAATATAACTAACAACTAAAAACTAACAATAATATTTTTTTATTAATATAGAATTACTTTTTGTGCGTAGCGAGTATTTTTTTATAGATATATGCATTTGCTATCATAAACAATGGTAACGTTCGTAGAAGTCAAACAAAAAGCGCCAATAATCAAAGTATATTTATCAATCCACATAAGATATTGAGTCCAAGAAGATCACTAAGAAATCATTTTGTCATCTTCCAGCTTTTTTTGATAGCTGCAAGTGGTCACATATTTTTATCTAAGATAAGATAAGGAACCATAGATAATTTTAATCCAAAGATAATTCATGGTACAACAAATAGAATTATTCATACACCAACGATAATAAAAACAAGAAGATATGCTCATAGATATTTTATAAATTTTTTGAAACTAACAAATATATCAGAAACTTTTATTTTAACATCATTTACGATATTTAAAGATAGATTTTTGAATCACAAAGATAACCAAAATGTAGCGATATAAATAATAATTGTTATTACAATATTTGTCATATTTATATTTCCTGTCTCCGTTGAGTATCAAAAGAAACTACTGATTGTCTGCAAAACAATATAGATACCAAATCATAGCATGAATTTGTTCATATTTTTTTTTGCGGAAGTTCGACTATTTTTTATAATTTCTTTTACGATAGGTGTAGACAAAAACACTATTCCTATAATCAATAATGGGATAGAAAGTAATGCAAGAATTCATAGTCATCGATTGATGAAATTTTTTGCAATATCCATTCCTGCTGTACTATTTCTAGCAATATTTAATATTCGAAATATTACACTTGTCAAAAGCCAAAGTATAATAACTATCACTGGAGATAGAGTAAACCATAATCACAATTTTCTTTTCATTTTTTTATAAAAAAACTAAAAAAGTTTTTTGTATACATATATGTATTTTTTTGTCACAATTTTTCAATCCTAAAGCATTCTTATAGTCCATAACCTACTACATCATTTTTTTTTAAAATAACAAGTCAAATACATCATATATATAATAATATTTGCAAAAAAAATTGTTGGGCTATATAATAGTATATAAGTACTTTATGTTATTCACAAAAATAATTATGGAACAACAATCAAAATCTTTCCTTCCAAAAATCATGAGTTTTTTCTTCATCGCTATAGGGATCTTTCTCGGTTTCTACGCATTTTTTGCGAACGCAACGAACTGGACATTGCCCTTAGGTTCTGGACGAAATAACACGACCATGTATTTGGATTCAACTTTTTGGAATAATACTCCTACATCAGGAGATATTATCGCTGCTCTCTATGGAAGTGGTGATGAAGGAAGTATCTATACCCAAAACTGGAGTGGATATACTTCTGGTAGTTGTTTAATAAATGGAATGAATGTGGAATATATTTCAGCAGGAATATCTACCATTCCATTAAATCTTTCATGAAATACTATTTATGTATTGAATTCTGGAGATTATCTCACTACAGGAACAATTAATTTTTCTTGATGTACAGCAATAGTAGGGATAGATACAGTTCATCTCTATTCTACAGGATATATACAACATATGATAAATATTCAATCAGTACAAAATACTATTATAGATACTCTTTCTATCAACTGATATGATGATGGTTCTTGAGGTACTCATACGTTAAATAACAATTGAATTTATATGAATTATTCTTCAAATAATTTATTGTACAATATTCAAACATATAATCATCAAAATGCTGGAATTTTTTTAGATACTTCTTCAAATAATTGATTATTTCATATCCAAACATATGATAATATATATGGAATTATGTTACAAACTTCATGAGATAATACACTAGAAACCATTCAGACCTATAAAAATCAAAGCGTTGGACTATATTTACGTACCTCATCAAATAATAATATTAATAATGTTCAAGCATATAATAATCAAAGCTATGGAATCAAAATAGACAATTCGTCAGTATATAATACTATAAATAATACACAGGCGTATAATAATCAATATGGAATTGTCCTAAACGATGCATCAAACTTTACAGTATTAAATACTGTCCAAGCGTATAATAATCAATATGGAATATATTTAGATATGGCTACAAGCAATAGTGTATTTCATGATATTAGTTTATACAATAATACTACATGAATATATGTAAATTTTGATTGTATGTTAGATCGATATTATGGTACGTTAAATATTTTTTGAAATGGAGCATGAGTCTGATGATCAGGATCAAATTTCAACACATGAACATTTTATACATCATTCTGACGAACCATAGGACAAGTAATAACCTGACAAAATATGTCTTGGGAATATATAACTAATCCGATAAATGCTAGTGGAGATTATTCATTAGATTGGAATAGCGGATTTATCAATCTCATTGATGCTCAACGATGATGGCAAACTACAAATCCAATATCTTATAGTCTCTGATGAATGATCAATAAACAACAACAACCCGTTCTCTGGAGTTGAGGTAATTTGATTACTTGATGAAACTTTGATGCAAATACATTTATTGGTTCTCAAAACATTTTCCTTTCATGATCTATCGTTATTAGTGGTTGAGCATTTGCTAATATTTCATGAACGATAGTATCATTAGCATCAGCTACTACTATGCAATATAGAATCTTTGGTGATATTGTAAATGAAATAACAGGAACAATATTTACAGGATTAGAAATCAATACTATCTTAACTGGTGCTGATGGACTCAAAAATATTTTTGTACAATTTTCTACATGAGATAATTGGGCTACCCATTATCAAACTACTGTTACATTAGATACAACATATCCTACATTTACAGGGACTACTTTATTAGCCGTAAATGTAACAAGTGGTTGATACTATACTACATGAGTTTCAATAACTTTTGATGATGTGAATCTTTCTGGAGCTACTTTGAATGGTAGCTGATATGCTAGTGGAACGCTTATCACAGGAGATGCAACATATACATTTATAGTAAGTG
>Ga0172380_10003015_pt1 | contig 24278 bp, 15 predicted proteins | sample Leawe162metaG_FD_119747 | JGI IMG/M metagenome (GOLD analysis project Ga0172380, IMG submission 119747) | Leachate microbial communities from a municipal landfill in Southern Ontario, Canada - Leachate well 162 metaG | ecosystem: Engineered > Solid waste > Landfill > Unclassified | place...
AAATACGACTGCATGGATGCAGGAGGTAGACAGAAAACTGCTCCTGCGTTTTCTGCATTCACCACATCCTTGTGGTTTAGCAACGCCACCACAAGGGTGGTCTATGGACAGGTCAGTTGCCGAGAACGCAGATAACGCTGATAGTTATACCCACAGATACGCATTTATGCCCCAGAGGGTATCGCGCACCCTACATGAAAAACCGAAAACTTGACCCTTTAGAGTATAGAACCATTCGGATAATGATTCGACAACAAAAATAGTCCACGCAAAACACGAAATAAATCACCGATACTAGGCTGTCGAAATTTACTGATTTTTAGCTAAATATTGCTTCCGCTATTTTGGATTGTTTATTGCCATAAAATATTTTTTATTCAAATAGTTATGTCAATATTCAGTATTCCAAAAAGCGGGATATTGAGATCTAATAAAAATCGCTTATTTCGACAGCCTACACCGATACCCGTTGCTAATGAGATTTCACTATGGGATCGCCAGTAAATATGTCGCGTAGGCTTTGCAACAGGCTTCCCACACCGACATCCCTCACTGCGGAAATTTGAAGCGTGATGAGTATAACTTTTAAATTGTTATCAACAACTTCATAGCCTATAGAATATTTTCGTGATTTTTGTGTTTTTCGTGGACAGTGGCTTTTTTCAAGGGTTATCGGATGTATTTTCAGAATGCCGTACGACTCCCATTTGATCGAGAAAACGTCTAACTTTTACAAAGCGATAACGACTTATTGCAAGGTAGGGCGCGCCGAGCGCGCCTTTTTCGATACCGGGTCACCGATGGCGCGCACGGCGCGCCTACGATTCAAATATTGCAACGTTTTTTAGTCAGATGGAAGGCAACAACCCAAGCCGTTGCCGGTAGGGCGCGTCAAGCGCCCTCTGCTCGTTCGCGGGAAAGCCGTCTACGGTTTTCTAATCCACGGTATCAGCAATAATGCCAGGAAGAAAACCAGGGCAAGGAGATGGAACAGGGTATTGATGGTGAGCACTTCCGCTTCGCGCATCACCAGACTGTAAAGCTGCTTCAGCGCGGCCAGCTCGCTGTCCGCCAACGAGGTCTCGCCAAATCGTTTCTGCAGGCCGCTCAACAGCGCTTGCGTTGCTGTTGAACCGGGCGTCACCGCCTCGCGCAAGACGACGTAATGTTCCTTGTTCAACCGAATCAGCAGGGTGTTGGCGATGGCTAGGCCAATGGCTCCCCCCAAATTTCGCATCAGGTTGTACAGTCCGCTGGCGTTTTTCACCGCTTCCAGCGGCAGTGTGCCGAAAGTGAGGATATTGATCGGTAAGAAACAGAACATCAGGCAGAAGCCCCGGATCGCCTGCGGCCAGAAGAATTCCCAGTAACCGGCCTCATGGGTCAAATCGCCGTTCAGCAAGCTTCCTAGACCGAAGCCGCACAGCCCCAAGGCCAAGGTCAGGCGCGGATCCAGTTTTTTGGCGAGGTGTCCGGCGACGAAGCCGGATGCGAACTGGAACAGCCCGGTGACCATGATGTATTGGCCGATCTGCTGGCTGTTCAAGCCCTTGACAGTGGCTAGGTAAATCGGCATCAAATAGATGATGGAGTAAAGTCCGATGCCGAGAATAAAACTAAACAGGCAGCCCACCGCGAAATTGCGATTGCGAAACGCCCGCAAGTCCACGACGGGGTGTTCGGCGGTCAGCTCCCGGTAGAACATCGCGATGCCGGCGGCCGTCGCGATCAGGCTGAAGAACACGATCTTACGGCTTTCGAACCATTCTTCACGGGCCCCCTCTTCCAGCACGAATTCCATGCTGCCAAGGAACACGGCGATATACAGGATGCCGACGAAGTCGATCCGCTTCAGCAACGCCAAGTCCGGCTCATCCACCCGCAAAAACAGCCCGGTGATCACGGCCGCCAGTATTCCCGGCACCAGGTTAACCAAGAACAGCGCCTTCCACGATGCCGCTTCGGTGAGATAGCCGCCCAACACCGGCCCCGCCGTCGGCGCGACCGTCACGACCATCGCGACGACAACCATCATCGTCGGCAGAAGACGGCGCGGGAACAGGGTGTAGGTTACCGCGAACACCGACGGGATCATCGCGCCGCCGAAAAATCCCTGCAGGGCGCGGAACACCACCATGGACGGCAAGTCCCAAGCGAAGGCGCACAACAGGCTCATCAATGTGAAGCCGCCGCAGGACAGCACGAACAGGTAGCGCATCGACAGCGCCCGCGCCAGCCAGCCGGACAACGGAATGACCACCACTTCCGCGACCAGATAGGCGGTCTGCACCCAAGTGATCTCGTCCCGAGTCGCCGACAGTCCGGCCTGGATCTGTTCCAGGGAACTGGCGACGATCTGGATATCCAGAAGCGCCAGGAACATTCCGAAGAGCATCGCAAAATAACCGATCCATTGCCGGGGGCTGATCGTCTTTTCGGTAACGTCGTTCAGTACCGGTGTTTCGCTGAGCGCCGGGGGTTTGCATGAGGCGTTTTTTGTCACGGCTGCCATGAGGACTTACCCGACCTTGACCTTGACCATCGAGGAAAGCCCCGGCTTCAGCCGGTTCAGGTCGGTGCCGGGATTGAACCGGATCTTCACCGGCACACGCCGCACGATCTTAGTGAAGTTGCCGGTGGCGTTTTCCGCCGGCAGCAGGCTGAATTCGGAACCGGAAGCCGGCGCGAAACTATCTACCGTTCCTTCGAAGCGGCTATCGGGATAAGCATCGATCTGGATGTCCACGGCTTGCCCCGGTCGCATCCGGCTGATCTGGGTCTCCTTGAAATTCGCTTCCACGAACAGTCCATCGGTCGGAATCAGGTACGCCAGCACGCTGCCGGGTTTGACCAACTGCCCGACCTGCACGCTACGGTTGCCGATGATGCCGGCGATGGGCGCCGTAATGCGGGTATTCGCCAGGTTGATGCGAGCCAATTCCAGAGCCGCCTGGGCCGCCTTCAGCTTAGCCTGGGTCTCGGCGATCCGGGCATCTAGGGAAGCCAACTGACTTTCGGCTTCCTGTCGCGCCGAATCGGTTTTTTCCCGGTAAGCGATCGCTTGCTTGTGAGCAGACTCTGCGGTATCGCGAGTTTGTGTTGAAACCGCTCCGTCCGCCGCGAGGTTGCCGAAACGCTTGACGTCTTTCGCGGCCCGTTCCAGATCGGCCTCCGCGGCAGCTATATTGGCTTCTTCCTGACGGATCTTGGCGTTTTGCGTGCGTTTTTCGGTTTCCAACGTCTTGATGTGCGTTGTTTCCATCAACACTTGCGCTTCCGCTTGGGCGACCTTGGCCTGAAAATCATGGTCGTCGATGACAATGAGCAGATCGCCCGGTGTCACCTTTTGATTGTCCTCGAATAATACCTCCGTGACATAGCCGGTCTCTTTGGGGCTGATCAGGCTCAGGTGCGCCTTGAGGTAGGTGTTGTCGGTCGTCTCGAAGGGTTGAATCGCGTTGAGCCAGTACGCGATGCCGACGACGAGGGTCGATGTGAGTATTAACAGGATCAAAATTGTTCTCGAAGCAGGGGAGAGACGCATGTGCTTTCGTTGCCTTATAGTAAAGAAATCCAAAGTCATTAAATAACGCTGACAGGAAGAGAGACAGCTCGATAAGCCGGACGCTTATCGGCATGCAATCCTATTATTTAAGCAAATATAGTGCCAATATGCATAAGTCTTCCGGCGCCGACAAATCGGGATACGCTTGTTAATTCCGGGCTTGAAAGTACGCGAGAGACAGGGAGCCGAAGCGAACGTTGTGTCGTTACAGACTAGGTTATTAGCTAAGTAGGTGAAATCACCCAATATAAGACGCCGCAAAAATTTATAACATATTATTTTTATTGTAATTATTTATTAGATGCGGCAAATCCAGCATAGTGAGTAAGGTATATACCCTAGTTTCTGGTGAAAATCGATGAATACGCTAAAAATCTTTTGAATAAGATTGCGCAACGGCTGCGCGGGCGGTCCTGAAAAAATGCATCCAAGCCATGCCAAATCTGGATTGCGAGTTAATTTTACAGATGGCGGGGCGAGCTTGGAATCGCGATTGGCATAGCAAATGCTTACTAGGATAAGCAGTATCCCTTTTGCATAAGTACGAGCCGATAAGAATGATTCATACCATGAAAGCCAATGCATTTCAGACCCTTACCGATATGTGCGTCCAACAAGCCGAAATACGGCCGGATGCCGTTGCCTTCTACTCGGACAACATCAGCCAAACCTTTCTGCAACTTGATCTCAGCAGTAATCAAATCGGCCACGGCTTAACCGCGGCCGGCGTTAAGCCCGGCTCCAGGGTAGCGATACTCGCTAAGGACACGGTAGCGCATTATGAGATTTTGTTCGGCTGCGCCAAGATCAAAGCGGTGTTGGTCGATCTGAACTGGCGGTTGGTCGTGCCCGAGATACTTTATATATTGAACGACAGCGAAACCGAAATGCTGTTCGTGGCGCAGGAGTTTTTCCCGTTAGTGGCGTCAATGATTTCGCAACGGGGCACCGTTCGGACGATTGTCGCCTTGGATGGAGAGCACCCGGACTGGCCGGCCTACGAAGCGTGGAAAACCGCGCAACCGTCGACGCCGATCGCTTGCGAATGCCGCGCCGACGATGTTGCCGTGCAAATGTATTCCAGCGGTACCACGGGACGGCCGAAAGGCGTGCAGCTTGCGAACTACAGTTTTTTCAGGCTGATGCAAGGCATGAGGGCCGTCGGCGATGAATGGATGTCGCTGAATCCAGCCGATACCTTGTTGTTGTCCCTGCCGCAATTTCACATAGGCGGGCTCTGGTGGGCGATACAAGGTTACGCGGTCGGTGCGGCCGGCGTCATCGTCGACACCTTTGTCGCTTGGCAGGCCTTGCAGTTAATCGAGCGGCACAAAGTGACTAAAGCCGTGTTGGTGCCGGCGATGCTTCAACTGGTGCTGGAAGAACCCGACTGCGCGCGAACGGATTTATCATCAATGAAGGGCTTGGTCTACGGCGGTTCGCCGATCGCCCCGCCGCTGTTGCGCAAGGCGATGGAAACCTTCGATTGCGAGTTCTTCCAAATTTACGGTCTGACCGAAACCGGCAACTGCGCCGTTTGCCTGCGTCCCGCCGACCATTACCCGATCGACAGTCCGAGACTGAAGACCGCCGGTCGGCCGTTTCCCGGTGTCGAAATCAAGATCGTCGATGCGCAAGGCCGGAATCTGCCGGCGATGCGCAGCGGCGAAATCTGCATTCAATCGCCGAGCAATATGCTGGGGTATTGGAAGAATGAAGCCGCCACCGCGCAAACGCTGGTCGACGGCTGGGTGCGTACCGGCGACGTCGGTTACCGGGATGAGGGCGGCTACATTTACGTCTGCGACCGCATTAAGGACATGATCATCTACGCGGGAGAAAACCTGTTCCCCGCCGAAATCGAAGCCGTATTAAGCGAACATGAGGCGGTTGCCGAAGTCGCTGTCATTGGGGTCCCCGACCAGAAATGGGGTGAAGTCGTAAAAGCCTTTGTCGTGCCACGGCAGGGCGGCGAAATCGAACAGCGGGAGTTGATCGATTTCGCCAGAAGCCGTATCGCGGATTTCAAAGTGCCTAAATCCATTACGTTTGTCGACGCCTTGCCGAGAAATCCCAGCGGCAAAGTTCTTAAACGCGTGTTGAGGGCGCCGTTTTGGCAAGACCAAGACAGACAAGTAAGTTAACCCACAACCAGAGCATAGGAATCATCAATAATGAATGCAATATTGAAAGAAACAGTAGCCATCACCGAGGCGGCACCGGGGCGTATCGGCGCCGAAGTCAGGGGATGGGACGTTACGGCCTTTACCAAGGATTCTCCCGAAATGGAACAGCTCCGGCAGTTAATCTACCGGAACAAAGTGGTCGTCATCCGCGATCAATACGAATTGAGCGAGCAGCAATATGTGAATTTTGCTCAAGCAGTGGGACGGCCTCAAGTCTATTTCCAACCGCAGTACCACCACCCCGAGCATCCGGAGATATTCGTTTCCAACAACCTCAACGAAGACGGCAAAAAATTCGGCATCTCCGGCACCGGTCGCTACTGGCATACCGATTGTTCCTTCGAAAAACACCCGTTGTCTTTCACCTGTGTTCGGCCGATATTTTTCCCGAAATCGGCCCGAGAAACCTCGTACATCGACATGGCTCGCGTCTATCGCGAACTTCCCGATGACTTGAAAACTTATGTCGATAGCGCAATGGCGATGCAGGAAGCTTGGCCGCGTTACAAGGTTCAAGCCTGCGACATCGACCGTTCGATTGCGGAACTGATCGAAAACTTTAAAGCCGAATGTCCGCCGCAAGCCCATCCGGCGGTAATCGAACATCCGGTTACCGGCGAAAAATGTCTTTACATCAGCAGCGGTTTCACCAGCGGATTGGTGGGCTTGTCCCATGAAGAAAACGAGAGGGTAATGAAGGCCTTGTTCGAATTTCTTGAACAACCGAAGTACATACACACCCATTTCTGGGAAGACAACGATTTATTGATCTGGGACAACCGCTCGTTGATCCATAAAGGCTCCAAGGCCAAACCCGGCGAATTCAGCAGAATGTACCGCATCGGTGTCTACGACGATTTACCGTTTTATATTGGGATAGCGCCATGACTATGTTAAGAGTCGTCAACCAGCAGGAAAAAATCAGTCTTTCGGATATTGACGATGGCTTTACCAACAAGGTGTTGACACCTTATTTCCAACACAGTCGTTATTTGCAACGCGCCTGGTTTCAGCAATCGGAAACCCTTGATCCGCAAAGTCTGATCATGAGTGGAGAATTCTCGATTCCCGAGTCTTGCTATATCGACGACACCGGGCACTTTAATGCGGTTGAATACAATATCAGTTTCAACCAGATTTGTTACGTGCATTTGGCGCATTGCATTAAAAACGCGCTGATACCGGAATTGTCGGATTACGACATGGATAAGTTTTTCGAGAAACAGCTTCCGAATGTTTTGATTGCAAAACTTACCTCCAGCTACCAAAGCCAGATGAACGCCAAGCATTTTTACGGCACTTACGGCATTAATACGATTAAGAAGACTTCAAAATGTACCTTCATCAAAACGTATTGCCATTTTTACGATGATGATAAAGGCAAAAGCACCGGAGAAGTGACGCTCGCGGTGTTGCCGGCATAAAGAGCGGATCGCCGCCCGTTTTTACCCATCCGAAGCTTTTCTCTCGGGTGCGGGAGGGAGCGGGCGGCGTTTTGCCGCGTCCGTTTCCGGCGACCGCCGTGCAACAGACGCCAAGCGCGTGCCTTCAACGCCTTCTTTAATGTAATAAACCAGCAATCCTTATGTATTCCAGCTCAATCGTCGCCACGCTGCAACTCGCTTCCCCGCCTGAAAGAAAACCGCTATTGAACGCCCATATCCGCGAGCTGCTGGCGGATTTTCTCGGCCTGGACAGGCCGGAAGCTATTGCGTCCGACCAGCGCTTCATCGATTTGGGCGCCGATTCCCTGCAAGCCGTGGACTTTAAAGTCGCACTGGAATCGAAGCTGGGTTGTGTGCTGCGCACGACCTTGCTGTTCGATCATCCCAGGCTGGACTTGCTGGTCGATTATTTAATCGACGAAATATTGCCGTTCAATTCGTCGCCTCAAGCAATCGAGGAGGTCGCCGTTCAGCCGCGGGCTGTCGGCAACGACAGGCAAGCCGTCGCGATCATCGGTATGGCGGGGTTGTTTCCCGGTGCCGAGGATGCCGAAGCGCTGTGGCGCAAAGCCATGGCCGGCGATTGCTTGCAATTGCAGCCTTGCGCGCCGGGGCTTGCGTTCGGATACGGCCGCATCGGCGACGACGACGCGCCGGCGGCGGTCGATCGCGCCTTGCCGTTGCTGAGCCGGCTGCTTGCCCAAGCTTGCGCCGATTACCCGCTCGGCGAGCGGATGCTGTCGGCGCGGCAAACCGGCGTGTTCATCGCCGCGCCGTCGCTTGCCGAGCACCCGGCTTGCGGCGATGTCGGACTCGCGTACCGGGTGCCGATCGCCAACCTGCTCTCGTTTCAATTCGACTTGCAAGGCCCCAGCGAAGTCGTCAACACTTTTTGCACCAGCGTCCACGTCGCGCTGCATCGCGCCGTGCAAAGCATCCGCTGCGGCGAATGCGAACAGGCCATCGTCGGCGCCGTCAACCTGATAGACGCCGACGAATTCGCGGCTGCGGCAAGGCACGGTCTTTACGATCAGTTGCTGAGCCGTGATAACCGCACGCGCAGTTTCGACGAAGCAGCCGACGGCTTCGCCCGCAGCGAAGGCGCCGGCATTATCATCGTCAAACCGTTAGCGCGCGCCTTGGCGGACGGTAATCGGGTTTGGGCGCTCATCAAAGGCAGCGCCGTGCATCACGGCGGCCGCGGTTATTCGCTGGAAGCCCCCAACGTGCAAGGGCTAAGGCACGCCATTCAAACCAGCATCGCCCAAGCCGGCGTCAGTACGGATACGATCGATTATGTGGAAGCGCACGGCATCGGCAATACGCTGGCCGACGCGCTGGAGTTAACCGCGATCAGCGACGCTTACCGGTTGTTGAGCAAAAATCCCGATAAAGCTTGGTTCGTCGGCAGCGTCAAACCCAGCATCGGCCATCCCGAGGTCGCCTCGGGCATCGCTGCGCTGATCAAAGCCGTCAAAGCCCTAGAGCACCACGCGATACCGGGCATAGCCGGCCTTTGCGAAAGCAATCGCGAATTGCCGGCCGATCATGCCTTGATCCTGCAAAAAACCTCCACATCCTGGGAACACGACGCCGGCCCGCGTCGCGTGGCGCTCAACAGTTACGCGATAGGCGGCGTCAACGCGCATATCGTGCTGGAGGAATATTGCGGGCAAACGGCCGAAGACGCCAATCAAGCATCGGTTCTGCCGCCGGACGAGGCGATTGCCGCCGCCAATTTGACCGAGGACGTCGCGGCGGTGCTGGCGAGTCTAGTCGCCGAGGTGTTCGGCATGGACCTTGCCGACATCGACCGTTCGCTATCGCCGGTGCATTACGGCTTTGATTCGATCTTGGTGGTGCAATTCATCCATCGGCTGAACGAGCGTCTAGGCTTTAGCGTCAAGGTCGCCCAAGCGATGGGCGCGAAAAACTTCGGCGAATTTTTCGCGCTGTTGGCTCGGCAAACGCCTAGTCCGGGCCGAATTGCGCTTGCAGCGCCGTTCGCGGCGGCCGGCGTACCGAGCTTGCCGCAACCGCTGTCGGAAACCCAGAAAGGCTTGTGGTACCTTCAGAAAACCTATCCCGAAACCACCGGTTTTAACGTGCCGCTGCTGTTTCGGCTAAAAGCTCCGGCTGATCCCGCCAGTCTGCGCCAGGCCTTGCTTCAAGTGCTGGAAGAACGGCCGCTGCTGCGCTGCCGCTTTCAATTTTTCGGGGACGGCATTGTACAAACCGTCGGCGCGGCCGCCGACAACCTGATGATCGAGCCGCTGACGCTGCCCGAAAACCAAGCGACGTCGTCGGTATTGCGCGGCTTGCTGCGGCAGCCGTTTAATTTGGAAACCGACCCGCCGCTACGGCTCTATACCGTGGCATGCCCGGATGACCGTTACTATGCGTTCTTTGTCGTGCACCACATCGTCATCGACGGCTTTTCCGGCATGTTGTTTGCCAACGAGTTCTGGGACAAATACCACACCTTGGTCACCGGCGGAACACCTGCCGAACAAACGCCCGACACGGCCTTTTTCGACTTCATCGCTTGGGAACGCGCTTATCTGAACAGCGCTGCGGCTCAAGACGATCTGGCCTGGTGGAAAGACCGCCTGGACGGCCACTCGGCGACTATCGCGATGCCTTACGATACGCTGCCGCAGCCCGGTTTGCCTGACCTCGGCATGGGCTGCGAAACGCTGACGCTGGACAGTGCAACGCTGGCCGCGTTGAAATATCTCGGTGCGATGCTGAACCAAAACCTGTCGGCGTTGCTGCTGGGCGTCTTCAACCTGCTGATCCATAGGCTCAGCGGCGAGGACGACATCGCGCTGAACATGCCTGCGGCCGGAAGGCCCTTGCAGCGGCATGAGAATACGGTCGGCTGCTATATTAATTTGCTGATCGTCAGGACCCCAATTCGCCCGGACGCTACCTTTCTGCAACTGGTCAAGCAGATCGGCAACAATCTCGCCGAAAGCCTGGATCATGCCCATTACCCGTTCGCCCGGCTGATGCCCGAGCTGGGTCTGACGCTGCTCAATCCCGGCGAAGCGCCGTTTTCGGTGTCGTTTACCTACCAGAACATCTTTGACGGCGTGCTCGAAGGCAAGGAGCGGCTGGGCGGCGTCGAGTTGTGTTACGACGTTTATCAGGAAACGATGGACAGTTACATGCTGGAGGTATACGACTTCCGCGACAGCGTCGAGCTGCATCTGAAGTACCCGCGCAATTTGTTCGAAGCCGACACGGTTCGCCGCCACTTGGGTTATCTGCAAACATTGATCGCGGCCGTCGCGGAAGACCCCGGCAGGCGGTTGGACGAATACGATTGCCTGTCGGAACAGGAAGCCGACCTCTTGCTGGACGGCTTCAACGATACCGCCCGCGACTTTTCCGAGCAACAGAGCCTTCACGAATTGTTCGAGGCCCAAGCGGACGAGGCCCCGGCCCGGATTGCGTTGATTTTCCGGGGCCAGGCCGTTCGCTACGGCGAGTTGGCGGCGCGCAGCCGGCGGCTGGCCTGTCGTCTGCAAGCGCAAGGGTTGGGACCGGGCAGCCTGGTCGCGGTGTGCATGGAGCGTTCGGCGGACATGATCGTCGCCGTGCTGGGCGTGCTCGGCGCCGGCGCGGCCTACCTGCCTATCGACCCCTACAACGCCGAGGACAGAATCCGCTACCTGCTGGACGACGGCAATGTCGGCCTGCTGTTGACGCAAGCGCATTTGGCGCCGCGTCTGGAGGCGGTGATCGCGGGTTGCGCCTGCCGGATGCTAGCCGTCGACGATGCGACAGGGCTGGAAGCGTTGCCCGGCGGTGGCGAGCTGCGCCGCGAGGCCGGCCCCGAGCATCCGGCCTATGTGATCTACACCTCCGGCAGCACCGGCCGGCCCAAAGGCGTCGTGATCGCCCGGCGCTCGTTGCTGAATCTGTGTCGGGCGATGGCGGAGACCTACGGCATCACCGAGCAAGACCGGATTTTGCAATTCGCCTCACTCAGCTTCGATATGTCGGTCGAGGAAATCTTTCCGTACCTGTTGGCCGGCGCCGGCATCGTGATCCGCGAAGACGCCGATATCGAAGTGGACAAATTCTATCGGGTCGTCATCGATAATGGCGTCACGATACTGAATATTCCGCCGCAGTTCTACCGAGTGATCTCCGCGCTGGAGCCGGAGCGGCAACAGCAACTGTTCAGCCGCTTGCGCTTGATTGCGTTCGGCGGCGAGGCTTTGCCGGAGACGACGCTGCAAGCCGTGCGCGATAACAACGTGCGCATCTTCAACGCCTACGGCCCGACCGAATACACCGTCAACGCCGCGATCGCCGAGCTGAGCGCCGGGCAACGCCTGACGATAGGCAAACCGATCGCGAACACTCGCTTGTACGTGCTGGGCAGGCAGCTCGAATTGCAGCCGATAGGCGTCACCGGCGAATTGCATATCACCGGCGACGGGCTGGCGCTGGGCTATTTGAATAATCCCGCGTTGACCGCCGAAAAGTTTATCGACAATCCGTATGCCCCCGGCAAGCTCTACAAAACCGGCGATTCGGCACGCTGGTTGCCGGACGGCACGATCGCGTTTTTGGGCAGAACCGACCATCAGGTCAAAATTCGCGGTTTTCGGGTCGAGCTGGGCGAGATCGAAAACGCGCTGACCGCGTTGCCGGGTGTGAACAGCGCCGTCGCGCTCGTCGTAAGCCCCCCTATCGGCGGCGAGCGTCTGGTGGCCTATTACACGGCGGACTCGGAAGCCGGCGCTGCCGAAGACCTGCGCGAGCCATTGCGCCGCTGCCTGCCCGAGTATATGGTTCCGGCCGGCTTGTTCCGCTTGGAAACATTGCCGCTGACGCGCAACGGCAAAATCGACCGCAAGTTATTGGAACGAAGACCGCTGGATTTCGATGCCGGCGATCGCTATAGCGAACCAAAAACCGCGCTGGAACACCAACTGGCCGATTTGTTCACGGACATGCTGGGCTTAGAGCGGGTCAGCCGCAACGACAGCTTTTTCGATCTGGGCGGCCATTCGTTGCTGTCGATACAATTGGTGCATGCGATCAACCAGCGGCTACCATTTTCTCGGATCGGCATTGTCGACATTATTCAATGTCCGACCGTGCGGGAGCTTGCCGGCCGCATCGGCGAGGTCGGCGGCAAACCGGCGGCATCGCCCTATGTCGCTCACCTGAGCGAGAGCGTTCCGGTCTTCATCATTCCGGGCATGCCGGGGCTTAGCGACGGTTATCATCAACTGGCGTCCGAAATCGGCGCCGGCGGCCCGGTGTACGGTCTGCAAATGCAAGGTTACGGCGGCGCGCCGGCCGGATCGGTGGAAGACATGGCCGCGCATAACCTCGCGCTGATCCGGGACATCAAGCCGCGCGGAGCGATCAAACTCTATGCCCACAGCTACGGCGGCACGGTGGTTTATGAAATGCTCAAGCAATTAGAGGGCGGCGACATCCGGGTCGACGACGTGGTGTTAATCGACAGCGGCGTCGCCAATTGGTCGAAGCGGCTAGACGCGCCGTCTGTGGCCGCTTTCTGCAATAGGATCCTGGACAACGCCGGCATCGCTCCGTCCGGCCAAGCCGCCGCGATCGCCGCGATTTTGACGGAGCAGCCTTATCCGCTCTGGAAAACCGAGTTGGCGGGATGGCTGCGGACAACGCTGGGCATCGCTAGCGACTTTTTTCTGGACTTGTGGCAGGTGGTCGAGACGTCGCTGGCCGTCGATTACCGCTATCCGCACGGCAAATTGCCGCACCGGCCGACGCTGGTCATCGCCGAGGAAAGCGCCGGCTGGCTAAGGCCGGATTGCTGGGACGATTACTACGACGGAGTCAAGGTCATCCATGCCGGCGGCGGCCACTACTCCGTCGTCGCCGAACCGTATTGCTCAAAATGGCTGAATGAGCTGAAATCCGAACCTGGGTTGCTTCCGAAAGGATACGACGATGACGCTTAAAGCCGGTTATTTATGGTTGTTATTAAGTCTGGCCGGATGCGCCCTAGGGCCTGATTACCGGAAACCCAAGCCGGTCGTTCCCGATCGCTGGCAGGCCGAACGGGACGCCGGCTCGGAACTGAAACCGATCACGCCGGCGGCATTGAAAGCCTGGTGGAAGCAATTCGGCGACATCCGGCTCGATCGCCTGATGGAATTGGCTTTAGCCGGCAATATGGAGCTTAAGATGGCGCTAACGCGCATCGATCAGGCCCGTGCCGATCGCCGTTCGACCCGAGCCGAGCTGTTTCCGCAAGTGGGCGTGAAGGCGGACGCCCAGCGTAACTTAAATTTATCCCCGATTTACTCGCGCGGCCTTACTTTCAATTTGTTCGAGCTGGGCTTCGACGCGTTGTGGGAAGTCGATGTGTTTGGGCGTCAACAGCGCAAATTGGAGGCCGCCGGCGCCGATCTGGAGGCGGCCGAGGAGGCGCATGCTCAAGCGCTGGTGACGCTGACGGCCGAGCTGGTGCGCGGCTATGTCGAATATCGCAGTCTGCAAAACCAATTACACATTACCCGCGCCAACCTGAAAGCGCAGCAACATACGCAGCAACTGACCGAGAAGCTGTTCAACGAAGGGGCCGGCACGCGGCATGACATCGTGAGGGCGCGAGCCCAGGCCGAGAATACGGAGGCGGAGATTCCGGCTTTGGAAGGGCAGATGATCGCCGCATTAAGGCAGTTGGAAATGCTGGCGGGCAAACACCCCGGCGCACTGGCGGCCGATTTGGCGGAGCCGGGCGCCGTACCCACAGCCCCTAGACAGGCGCTGCTGGCGTCACCGGCGGCGACGATCCGCCATCGTCCCGATCTGGTCATCGCCGAACGCCGGCTCGCGGCCGCTACGGCGATACACGGGGCGGCCATCGCCGAATTGTTCCCGAAAATATCACTGTCGGCCTTTTTAGGGTTTCGCAACACCGACATCGAAAGCCTGTTCAAGACGGCGGCCTTCTCCTACAGCACGGGCGCCAACCTGCTGCAGCCGCTGCTGAATTTCGGCCGCATCCGCGCCGGCATCGATTTGGCCGAGGCGCGGCAACAGGAAGCCTATCTGGCCTATGAAAAGGCCGTGTTTGAAGCTCTGGGCGAGACCGAAACCGCCCTGACCCGTTATCTGAAGGAGGAAGTGCGGCGGCAAACCTTGGGTAGAGCAGCGGCGGATCAACGCGAATCCGTCCGGCTGTCCCGGTTGCGCTACCAAGAAGGGGTGATCTCTTTTCTTGACGTGTTGGATGCCCAGCGCGCGCTCTACGCCGCCGAAATCGAGCTGGCCCGCTCCCAAGCGAAGGCGTCCACGAACCTGATCGCCTTTTACAAGGCGCTGGGAGGCGGTGCGAGCGTCCCTGACTGAGTGTGTTACTTAACATAGTTAAATTAATTTTAATATATGGGAAGTCCCTAGTTTCAAGGCTTCCGCTACTGCTTTCGGCATATCCCTCAGCGATCTGTGTCATATCCCCTAATTTACGCACAGGCATTTAATGTTTAGCCGGTCGGATAAATGGGTAATATAAAACTGGAGAGGGTCAAAGAGCGTGATCGATGAAGCTGTGCAGGGTATCTAAAGGGCCTCAATGCGGACCCTACGGAAGTTTGTAAAAACCGTAACCATGACCGTGCGAAGTATACAGTCGAGTTTCGGTTAACTTAATCACCACCTGTAAATTTAAGCCTAGTTATCGATTAATCAAGAACATATAAACGCTTGGAGGCATGCTATCGCTTTTTTAGTTGGTTTGGTATGAATAGTGCTTTTTATAGTCGCTATAATGTCTTCTCTGCGGTATGAGCATGATCGCCGTTCGTGCGTGAAGAAGAGAGGAAATATCAATCGTCGTATTAATGACTCCCATCCGACTTAAAAAACGTTGAAAGACTTGAATCGTAGAGCACGCCGAGCGCGCCATCGGTGCTCCAGTATCGATGGCGCGCTCGGCAAGCTCTACATGGCAACAAGTCGTTATCGCTTTGCAAAAGTTAGACGTTTTCTCGATCAAATGGGAGTCGTGCCTTTAATCAATCACATCATTCGGTATTTGGAGAATTTATGGATCGTCGTCAATTTAATACACTGGCTTTACTGTGGGGCGGGCTTGCCGCTTTTGCCGATTCAGCACAGGCGGAGGAAAACAGCGCGTTAAAAAAAAGCCGGGCGCAAGCGAGTTCAGTTAAAGCGCATCATGATTTAATGGCGGCTAAAGACGTGAAGATGCTAGGCAATGAGCAGATCGCGATGTTGATGTATCCGGGTTTTACCGCGCTGGATTTAGTCGCTCCGCAATATTTGTTCGCATCGATGATGGGGGCAAAAGTCTATCTGCTGTCATCGACCAACGACCTGACGCCGGTGATGTCCGATACCGGGCTGGCGGTAGCGCCCACGCATACGCAGAGCGAGTGCCCCGAGCATCTGGACATTTTATTTATGCCGGGTAGCGCCAACGGCGTAGTCGAAGCGATGAAAAACAAGTCGTTTATCGATTTTATAAAGCATAAGGCGGCGTCTACAAAATACCTTACCAGCGTCTGTACCGGCAGTTTATTGCTGGGTCAAGCCGGGTTGTTGGCCGGCAAGCGGGCAACCTCGCATTGGGTCACACTGGATTTGTTGGCGAAATTCGGCGCCACACCGGTTAAAGAGCGAGTGGTTTGGGACGGCAATGTTATTACCGGCGGCGGCGTTACCGCCGGCATTGATTTCGGTTTGCAGGTGGTTGCCGCCCTGCGCGGAAAAACCTATGCCCAAGCCCTGCAACTGCAGGCGGAATATGATCCTAAGCCGCCGTATCAGTCCGGTTCGCCGGACACCGCCGATGTCTTTGTTAAAGAGGTGCTGAAGGGTATGTTTGAGCCGCTGCATGTGAATTTGGAATTGCTGATACAAGACGGCTAGTACACCATTTTGGAAATACATCCGATAAGTTCAGAAACAAACTATTGTCCACGAAAAACACAAAAATCACTAAAATTTCAAGGGGCTATGAAAGGGTTGAGAGTCGCTTAAACGTTGTGTGATTGATTTTGTGTTTCTTGTGCCCCGAGGGTATTCGTGCCGTTCGTGGACGCTTTATCATTATCCGAATGATTTTTAAAGCGGTGTGTTGGAACGCTTAATGATTATTCTGTTGTTGGTCGCAATTTTATTGATCGGGGCAAAAAGCGACGATTGCGTCCGGCTATGTTTTAGTCCCTTCCGTTACCCTAACTTTTTACCAGAATCCCTTATGGCATCCTATAACACTGCGCCGACACCGGCGCTGGAAGTTTCCACGTCGCGACAACTGCTGTCCTGGCTACAGGAACAACAGCTCTCCATCGCACTGACGACCTATCAAATCGGCAAACTGTTTTTTTTAGGCTTGAATCCAAACGGCGAATTGTCGGTATTCGAGCGCAATTTCAACCGCTGCATGGGCTTGTGCGCGACGGCTAACGGCTTGTATATGAGCGGCCAGTACCAAATATGGCGGTTTGAAAATAGCCTCGAACCCGGCCGACAACAAGACGGTTATGATCGTTTGTACATTCCGCAACGGGGTTACACAACAGGCGATCTGGATGTTCACGATATGGCGCTCGACGCGGACGGACAACTGGTTTTTGTCAACACGCTGTTTAGCTGTCTGGCGACTTTAAGCGTCGAGTACAGTTTTAAGCCCTTATGGAAACCCTCGTTTATCGGCAAGTTGGCGGCGGAAGACCGTTGCCATTTAAACGGGCTGGCGATGAAGGATGGCAAAGCCGGTTTTGTGACGGCGGTCAGCCAATCCGATGTTGCCGACGGTTGGCGCGAACACCGCGCCGATGGCGGCGTCGTGATTGACGTCAACAGTAACGAGATTGTGCTGGCGGGCTTATCGATGCCGCATTCGCCGCGTTGGCACAACGGCAGACTGTGGTTGCTTAATTCCGGCACCGGCGAATTCGGTTCGGTGGATCTTGAAGCCGGACGCTTCGAGCCGGTGTGTTTTTGTCCGGGCTATATGCGCGGCTTAAGTTTTCACGGCCACTATGCCTTGATCGGATTATCGAAACCGCGCGACAACAAAACCTTTAGCGGTTTGGCGTTGGACGCCCGCTTGCAAAGCCGCCATGCCGAACCGCGCTGCGGCATACAAATGGTTGATTTACGCAGCGGCGACGTTGTGCATTGGCTGCGCTTGGACGGTTTGGTTAATGAATTGTATGACGTCGTGGCGTTACCGAACATTCGGCGGCCTATGGCCTTGGGTTTTAAGACCGATGAGATTTGCCGGATGATCAGCATCGCGCCGGATTAACTAATAATTCACCGTCAAGGTCACAACCGCCGACGCGCCTTGCGCGGGTGCAACCCGCCCGCCTAAGTAGCCGTAGCTTTGAAAATACGATTCATCGGTCAGGTTTTTTAGGGTTGCGGCGATTTTATAACGCTGAAATTGATAAGCGATCGAGGCATCCATCGTGTAATAACTGTCGCTTTTAAAAAAATTCTTATTGGATAGAAAAGTCTCCGATTGCCAGTAAACACCGGTTCCGATACTTAAGCCCTTGAGTGCCGGTTGTTGAAAATCGTAATTCGCCCAGACGCGCGTGGCATGTTCGGGTACGCCGAACAGCTTTGAGCCTTCGGTTATATTAGCGGCTAGGTCGTTGCTGAATTCGGCGTTGGTATAGGCGTAATTGGCGAGAATGTTCACGCTTTGAGTCGGCCGCCAGACCAGGTCGCTTTCAAAGCCTCTGGATTGCTGCGTACCGGCGGGAATAGAGCCGAACGGATCGGTAAACGAGGCCACGGCAACATTGGAGCGGTCGATTTGGTACACGGCGAGTTGGCCGGTGAGTTGCTCGGCGACATCCAGTTTGATGCCCGCTTCAATGCTTTCCGATAAAGCGGGGGCAGGTTTACCGGAAAACCGGGTAAACGGCTGTCCCCGCATTCCTTCGCTATAATTGACGAATAACGAAAACTGCCGGGTTAAATCAAACACGGCCCCGGCGCGCGGTAACAGGCGGGTATCCGAGGTGATGCCGTTATAGTTGCTGAATCCGGTGTTGGTGTAATCTATTTCCACGGTGCCGGCGCGAACGCTAAATAACAGGTGCAGGCGATCATAAAGCGTGGATTGCAACTGCGCATAGCCGCCGTAGGTGGTGTTTTTGACAAACAGGTTGTTATCGCTTGACCAGCTTTTGAGATACGCCGGGAAATTCGGGTCAGGCAACGTTAGATTAACGCTCTTGCCCGCGCCGACGATTTGTAAAAAACCGCTGTCGTCATACTCGCTGTAATCGGCCCCGAGCAGCACTTTATTTTGCGTCGGGCCGTAATCAAATTGCGCGAGAATGTTCCCTAAAACGCTTTTTTCGTTCTGCTCCTGAAACAGCTCGGTGTTGGCAAGCCCCCACATCGGCCCCCGTTGCGGATCGATAAATAAAGGCTTATCGGCAACATAGGAGCGACCTTCGCCCACTATCGTCTGCGCTATTTCATTAAATTCCGATTCGGCATAGCGGGCTTTGAGGTTGATCGACCAGGTATCGTTAATCCAGTGATCCAGCGTCCCCCAAATACCGTAAAAATCGGAGTGGCTCGGTTCAATATCAGTCGGGCCGATAAACAGGTCCGGACGGATTTTAAAGTCGCCCGCTACAGTACCGGTTGCCGGCAAGCCTTGATATTCCTTTTGTCGCCATTTAGCGATTCGGCCCTGTAGCGTAAAAGCCGTCTTGTCATTATCGGTCAGCGTCAATACCGGATTGACGTTATAGCGTTCCGTATGAATATTCTCCAGATAACTGCCGGCATCGGTGAATTCTCCGGTAAAACGAAATAAAGCATTTTTACTGAAAGGCTGGTTAATATCGACAAACGGCTGGTAAAAATCGTACGTGCCTATTTTGGTGCCGACCTGACCGAAGGCCTGAGCTTTGGGTAATTTGGAAACCAGGTTGACGACGCCGCCTACCGGCGCGCCGGAACCGCCGCTATACAACACGGCGTTGGAGCCTTTTAAAACTTCTATGCGTTCGAGATTGTTGACGCTTTCACGGTCGCCGGGATTGTAGTATTGGCTAAAGCCGTCCAGTAATTGTTCGGCGGCAAAGCCGCGAATCTTGGTGGCTTCCGCCGCCGGAGTAAATAAGATGTTATTGGGTACAACGCCGCTGACGTTATGCAGGGTTTCGCTGATCGTAACGTTTTGTTGGTCGTTCAGCAATTGCTGGGTAATAACTTGAATAGATTGCGGAATTTCTTTAATCGGCGTGTCGGTGCGGGTCGCCGAGCTGGAATAGCGGGCATTGTACAGTTTGTCGCCGTCATCTTCGGCGGTCACGGTGACGGCATCGAGCTCAACAACGTCATCCCGTTGAGGCGCCGGCGCGGCGGCATTTTCTCTCGGTGCGTTATCGTCGACTAGCGCCTTTTGCTGTTCATAGGCTAGGGTCGCGTTAACGGATTGATCTTTCGCCCAAGCATTATTCAATACCAGTAACAGGCTTACACCCGGCAAAAATAAGTCGGTTTTATTCACCATTGTGATTTTTCCATCCGGAGAAGTTCGAAAAAAGAACAGCAACTTTCCTTGAAGTTTTTATCGGCCCGGCTAAGCGCTGTTTTCATGAAAATAGGGAGTGACACGAAACCGGCCCTTTCAAGGTCATCAGGGAAGGGCCGACAGGCGTATTATTTTGTTAGGGCTTGCGGTACAGCAGACCACGATTTGGGTAATGGTTAAACCGGCACGGCTAACGCGGCCGCTATTGATGAAACCGTGTAGGGTGCGCATCGCGTACCTTTTCAAACTTAATCTTCACCCGATTTTGCTAACTTGACATCGTGAAACGTCGTATGCGGCCTATTGATTTAACAGTTGTATTGTTGACTACACTGCTTATATAAAAGCGACATCGACAGCCAAACCCACCAAAACAACGGCCTGTCCATTGTGGAAGTGCTGAAAATTGCCTTGATTGGCATCGTGTGCCCAGCCGTTAGCGGTGCTGATGCCGACGACGTGGTCCCCGGCATTGCCTAATACGGTCAGGCTATTTTGGGTGTCGGAGAGATTCAGGACATCATGGGCCGTCAGCGTTAAGGTGTTGTTGCCGGAACCGGTAAGGCCAATCACCTCAATGCCGGTTATTTTGCCGTGTTCAGACGCCAGATTCAGATTCAGGTTTTTCCCGGTCAGCGCGAGCTTGTCATTGGACGCGCCGCCGTCTACTTCTCTAAAGCTTAAGTCCGATACCTGGATAACGTCATTGCCGCCGCCGCCGTGAAACGCGTCCGCTCCGCCGTTGCCGACCAAAACATCGTTATCGCGGCCACCGACAAAAGTTTCGGCCGCCGAAGTGCCGACCAGCTTATCCTTGCCGGCTGTCCCTGCGTAATCGACCACGTCATTGAAATCTTTGCCGAAAATCGCATAAGCAGCGCCGGCCTTGCCGTTAACGCCGGATGCGCCGACGATCATATCATCGAAACCGTCTTTATTAATGTCGCCCGCGCTGCTGACCGAAATGCCGGTTAAATCGCCGCTGGCTGCCCCGGACAGTTTAAAGCCGTTGGCGCCGTTAATATCGGCGGTGCTGATATCGCTAAAGCCGCCGGCTTTGCCGAACAGCACATAGGCCGAGCCGGTACCGCTGGTTGCGCCGATAATCAAATCGCCATAACCGTCGCCGTTGACATCGCCCGCGCTGCTGACCGAGTCGCCGAATTTGCTTAACGCATCGCCTGAGATCTTGAAGCCGTCCGCGCCGTTGAGAGTACTCACATTAAGCGTTTGTGAAAAGCCGTCGGACTTACCGAAAATGACATAGGCGCTGGCGGCATATTTCGCGTCGACGATTAAATCGCTAAAACCGTCGCCGTTGATATCGCCGGCGCTGCTGACGCTGGTGCCGCTATAGCTGCCGGCACCGGCCCCGGAAATCGTAAAACCGTTACTGCCGTTAAGATCAGCCGTCGTCAGATTGCTGAAACCTTCCGCTTTGCCGAAAAGCACATACGCCGCACCTGAATTATTGGCTGCGACATCGGCGAATGGCGTACCGATAATCAAATCGTCATAGCCGTCGCCATTAATATCGCCCGCTTGGCTGACTGACGCGCCCATCGTGTCGCCGACCGTCACACTGGTAAAGGCGAAACCGTTGCTGCCGTTAAGATTGCCGACGTCAACATTGCTGATGCCGGCCGCTCCGAACACCACATAGGCGACGCCGGGCACTTGTTTGGCATAGGTTCCGACGGCGCCGACCACGATGTCATCAAAACCGTCGCCGTTGATATCCCCGGCGCCGCTCACGGAATAGGCCAGCGTTTTAATCGAGCCGCCGGAAATTTTAAAGCCTTGAGCGGCCGACAGCGATTGGCCGGCGGCAAGGTTGATGCTGTTTAAACCGTGTTTGCCAAAAATGACATAGGCTTCGCCGGCATTGTCGGCAAAAATGCTGCCTGTCGCGCCGACCAGTAAATCATTAATGCCGTCGCCATTGACATCGCCGGCGCTGCTGACCGATCTGCCGACATTGATTGAATCCGCCGCCGAAAATTTAAAGTTGCCCTGGCCGGTCGGTTTATTGATAAAACCGCCGGCCTTGCCGAATACTACATAAGCCGCACCCTTGGTGACGCCGTAAGCATCGCCGGGCGCGCCGACGATCATATCGCTGAAGCCGTCGCCGTTAATATCGCCGAAACCGACTGACGTGCCGGTATAAGAAAAAGTAGCGCCGGAAATTTTAAAGCCCTGTCCGTTCGCTTTTAAAGTATCCAGTGAAATACTCTGGACAGCGGCTTTTGATAATTTAGCGTCCAGTGTAAGGGTATCAGCGATGTTGTTTATAGTCTGTTTTGAGCGGGTCATTATGTGTCCTAGCGTTATATGAAAGAGATGGGTTGGGTACGTCAAAAACGGTGGTAATGCCTCAAATTTTGGTATTAGGGTTGTCGGCTAATCGCTAAGAGACATTCCGCCGAGATAAGAAGCTTTAAGCGGCTAATTCTGAAAGCAATGTGTTGCCCTGCAATTCCCCAGAATAAAAGCAATCAACATGCCATTACTGGCTGATTCCTGCCTAGCGCCTAAGTATTTTCATAACATCATGAAATAAAATGTTTAATCTGCCGTCGCAGCCATTTTGCCCCTTCTGTTGCCGGCGGCTGTCGTCGTTATTTCCAGCAGGCGAGAAGGCGCCATTTTCGTGAGCCTAGGATGCGGATTGTGTTGAGTATGAGTGATATAACCCTGTTTAATTAAATTAAAACAGAGTTTGGCCGTGATTTCTCTAGTCTTCAGCATTAGTGCGCCATATCGCGCAATCAATCGAGTCATATCACTTAGACGACATTCAAAGTCTATCGGCGCCGGCCCCGGCAAACGAGTCGCTCGTGAAATTTCAATAGCCGTTTTAAGTTTAACGTCGCTGATTGTTCGGTTTCACAGGAAAAATAAGCGGAGAGATTCCGGGTAGATTGCTCGGAAATTATGTGGATTATTTACGCTACTTTTGATTTTAATTATGCTTTAATTCAGAAATAGTGAATTGCCAATGAGTATCACATTCTTTTTTAACTCGTTGTATTTTCTGATCGATATTGAGGAGCTCATCCCATGTCCCCCCAAATTTCACCCGTTGAGTCCGTTTATCAGGAACGCGTGTTGACTTTTGTCAGCGAAGACGGCTTAACGCTGAATGTGATTAATATCCGCAGCCGCTTGAGAGCGCCGTCTCGATGCTCGGTGCTACTCGTGCATGGCGCGGGGGGCAGCGCCGATATTTTTCGTGGTCCCGTCTCGCAAACGATCGTCGCTGTCTTAGTCGAGGCGGGTTATGGCGTCTGGCTGGAAAACTGGCGCCGCCCCGACACACCGACACACCGACACACCGACACACCGACACACCGACACACCGACGCGCCGATTTAGCCCGAATAAAACAATCAACAGGCACCGGAAATGGCCTGCGAGCGTGATGTTTTAAAATGATTCAAGAAGATAACAAGGGTTCAGGAAACCCAAGGCGAAAAAGATGACGACACAACACTGCTGCATTCAATTTAAAGAAAGCATGGCCGGCGGCTTCGCGCTGGGCATTAACACGCCTTTCGAAGGCAGCAAGCAAGGCAACCGATTAGGCACCGATGGCGATTCATGTCACGGTGACTATCGATGACATCGACCGTTTTATTAATGAACCGGAGCATCCGGGGCAATTGTCCGGGACGATCGACTTTCCGGCTATGGGCGTCGGTATCCAGGCTGACAGCGGCGTTTTTAACCTGTTTTGCCGACCCATGATCCTAAATTGAAACTGATGGTGTATGAACTGGGGTTTGAGCATCAAGGCGAGGCTTATTACCTGGCCGGCAAAAAAGAAGTGCGCGACGATCCGGGCTTTGACTTGTGGTCCGATACGACGACGTTATTCACGCAGCTTTTTAAAGGCGCCGACAAATCCGGCGAAGTCGCCGGTGCAGGCATACTGACGCTGGGCATAGGCGATTTGACCGCAGTATCGATGTGCACCTGAGCAGCATCCGGCAAAAACTTAACCCCTTCAATAACGGTGGCTCATTGATAGTGACGGTGCGCGGCAAAGGTTATCTGTATGTTAAAGATTCGTGACTATTCAGCCAAAACCGGCAGGCGTATCGACTGAGAAGACCTTCGAGGTTTTAAAAAACATGCCTCGCCCGGTACCCAGATATGCGAATTATCTGGCTCTTGATTGATATTGTTTCACTGCCGAGCGGCTTTTTTTTACTCAAAAAGAGTGACAATATCGACAGTAAAGCCGGTGAATACGATAAAATCGGCTGTCGCTACCCATCCGGCCGTTGATGGTGCTTGTCCGGTTTTCTCGCCATTGAATGCAATCCGGCGGTTGACGGCGATTCGGCCTATTGTTAGCGCTACGCCGAGCTTACTTAATGATATGCACGGCAACCCGCAATAAATAAAATACACGATGAATCAACAACAAAATACGACTGCATGGATGCAGGAGGTAGACAGAAAACTGCTCCTGCGTTTTCTGCATTCACCACATCCGTGTGGTTTAGCAACGCCACCACAAG
>Ga0172380_10003016_pt1 | contig 24273 bp, 21 predicted proteins | sample Leawe162metaG_FD_119747 | JGI IMG/M metagenome (GOLD analysis project Ga0172380, IMG submission 119747) | Leachate microbial communities from a municipal landfill in Southern Ontario, Canada - Leachate well 162 metaG | ecosystem: Engineered > Solid waste > Landfill > Unclassified | place...
CCAAATGCTATATTTGTAGTCTTTAATAATAATATAAATTTAGGTAAGGAATGGCAAACCACAAATCAGCTCTTAAAAGAGCACGTCAAAGTGAAAAAAGAAACGTTAGAAACGTTGCGACTACTTCAAAGATTAAAACATTAATCAAGAAAGTATATGATACTACTGACGCTGAAAAAGTTGAAACAGTTTATAAAGAAGCCGTAGCTGTGCTTGATAGATCCTCCGTTAAAGGACATTTACCAAAAAACAATGCTTCTCGTAAAAAAGCAGCTTTAACAAAACACGTTAATCAGGTTAAAGCAGGTAAATAAGTTTCTTTTTGAGTGAATTTTTTATGCTCTCCTTCAAAATGATGGTCAGCTCCATTCGCACAAAACATTAACTTTTATATAAATTTTATACGGCTGCCTCGGTTTTATTCGGGACAGCCTTTTTCTATTTTAAATCTTTTACTAATTCCTTCCCAACTGTTTCAGGTATATAATAACTTACTAACTTGGCTTCGTTTTTGTCGCTTTTAATCACTTTCTTAACCAAAACGGAATGTTCAATTAAAAATCCATCATCAATTTTAGAGCCGAAGATATAAGAAACTCCTTTGAGCGTTACTCCATTCCCAATTATTACTGGGAATTCATCACTTCCGGTAATCTTCACTCCTGATTCTATACGGCAATTCTCACCAATAATTATATTACCTCTTAAAATATTATTCCAAAAAATCATTACATCATTTCCTATAACTAATTTCTGACCTTCATAACATGAAATATCCACATTCGCCATTAAGTTAATGTTTTTTCCAAGCAAAATATTTCCTACAAGAGAAACATTTTTATGAAGATTGAGATTGTAATTAATTTTTACACCTTTACCAATGTAAGCCCCTTTACCGAGATTAATATCAAGCGGAATCCCTTTGTTATCTAATTCTAATATCTGTTCTATCACTTCATCATCTATGTAAAAATCATCCGGGTCATCTATCGTAATAATATCTTTTAATTTTTCATAGATATGATTGCGAGCTAAATCCTCCATTTCTTTTAGAACGGATTTGTTATTGAACCCCATAATTACAAATTGCTCCAGAGGTGAAACTGCCTGAACAACATACCCCTCCTGATTGAATAACGAAATTAAATCTGTTAGATAAACCTCGTTTTGAACGTTCTCACTTTTTATATTAAATATAAGTTTGACGAGTTTCTTAAAATCAAAAGCAAATACACCTGAATTAAATTCAGGAATTGCAAGCAACTCATCCTTACTATAATGATAAGTTTTCCCTCTAAATGCAGTTTTATATGTAGAATCAGCACCCAAAGCGAGTATATCTTTGTATTCGATTATTTCAATTACTTTCCCGAAATCATCTAACGAATGTTTTCCATCTGAATCAAATTCTTTAACGCGTATAATTCTGCCATAGTAATTATCTTCTTTATTCCCCTCAAAAAGTCCCGTAAGTACCATCATATCAGATTTTGATTTAAGAAATGATTCACGAAAAAGCTTTACGGTTGCGCTATCTATTAAACCCATATCGCCAGGAAATACATATACAATTCCGTCATAATTTTCTTTATCAATTGACTGAAGCGCAACTTGCACTGCATGCCCCGTTCCATTCTGAACTTCTTGGTAAGCGAATAGATTATTATCCTTCTTACCTATGGCTTTTATAACATCGTCTGCTTTGATGCCTACAACAGTAATTATATTAGATAATGTAAATGCCGATTTGCAGGCATTATAAACTCTTTCGACAGTAGGCTTTTCCCATATTTTGTGGAGCATTTTGGAAGTTTGGGATTTGATTCTTTTGCCATGCCCTGCGGCTAAAATTATTGCTGTATCGTTTTTTTTATAATCAAATTGAGTTGAATATTCTGAAATTAAGGAAACAATCTCTTCGTTAGTTTGTGTAATTGGCATTCTACCCTCTGAATTATTGAAATCGAATTATTAAATTTAATAATAAATGTTATAATAGTTATAAAACAACCAGATGCTATAAAAAATTAATTTTTGTATCTTCAATCCGATAAAACAAACAAAAGGAAATATTATGAAAAAGTTGGTTTTTCTTATTTTATTAACATTTTTTGCGGTTTCTTCGATAATAGAAGCACAGGATAAAGGATTTGGTATCGGTGTGATGATAGGCGAACCGACCGGATTAAGTGGAAAATATTGGCTCAATAAAGTTAATGCGGTAGATTTTGGTTTGGCATATTCATTTACTGGCAATCACAATGCCGCCGCTTTACACGCAGATTATTTATGGCATTCGTTTGATTTAATAAAATCATCTGAGCAAATACCTGTTTATTATGGTGTTGGTGCAAGATTAAGAATGTACGAGGGTCATGATGATTCATTCGGCGTTAGAGGCGTTGCCGGTGTTGAGTGGTTTTCACGCAATGCGCCTATTGACGTGTTTTTTGAAATCGCACCTGTATTTACACTTATTCCTGAAACTGATTTGGATTTCGATGCGGCTATCGGAATCAGGTTTTTTATAAATTAATATAAACTATGAATGAGCAATTAACATATTTCGATCGCCCTGAAAGATTGGGTATTGATGATATCCTAACCGATTATACATCGCTGAAAGAAGTTCAGATTATGCAAAATATAATCGACTCTATGCCCGAATTGGTAATTGTAATTAATGATTATAGACAGATAGTAGCATTTAATAATAAGACCATTGCTCTATTAGAGCCAAAATCAATATATGAAGTAATAGGTAAAAGACTGGGAGAAGCAATTAAATGTATTCATTCCGGCGAGATGGAAGCCGGCTGTGGAACATCGAAATTCTGTGTGGAATGTGGAGCAGCTAAAGCTAATTTAAATACGATTACTAATAGAGTTAGCTCTCTTGAAGAGTGCAAAATCACATCTAAACTAAAAGGCAAACTCGTTTCTTTTGATCTATTAATCAATACCTCACCAATTGTTATCGATGGAAAAAATTATACAATTTTTGCAATTCGCGATATCTCAAATGAAAAAAGAAGAGAAGCACTTGAGAAAATATTTTTCCATGATGTGCTTAATACAGCTGGTGCAATACATGGATTAACTAAACTTCTTTCCGAATTAGAGGATGCTGAAGAGAAAGAAGAAATATCTAATGCCATTGTTTCTTCATCGGAGCAGTTACTCGGAGAAATATTATCCCAAAGAGAATTACGAAATGCAGAAGATGGAAATCTTGCAGTTGATTTTAAAGAGATTAGTGCTAATACTGTAATCCTGAGTGTCTATGAAATATATAGCAAGCATGAATTAGCACGAGGGAAAGTAATTAATCTAAACTATGGCAAGGAAGATATTATATTTCATTCAGATTCCACGTTGCTCGTTCGGTCACTTGGTAATCTCGTTAAGAATGCTTTAGAAGCAATAACTAATGGCGATATTGTAAACATATACTACGATGTTGATGATAAGAATATTAATTTTAATGTAAAAAACAATAAATTCATTCCCGAAAATATTCAACTCCAATTATTCCAACGTTCTTTTAGTACGTCAGGGAAAAAAGGAAGAGGTATTGGGCTTTATAGTGTAAAAATGATAATCGAAAATTATCTTAAAGGTAAAGCCTGGTTTATTACTGATATAGAAAAAGGTACTGTATTCACTTTAAGTATGCCGCAAGGAACGGCTCATATTGAATAATTGCACAATTCTTTAACTATATTTGTCAAAAGGGGTGGGTTTTCTACATGATTCTCTAAATGGTTCATCCCGCTCCTAAGTCTATTGCAATTTTTGTAATACTACAAACCGTATAACTTTTAGCAAATAATTTCACACACTGCAGTTAATCGAAAAAAAGCGTTACTAAACATTTTATTTTAATTGATAAAGCTTCCACCATGGTGTATTAGGAGTTTCATGATGCTCGAAGTGATACCCGAAGAAATAACACGATATCATCGCCCATAAGTGATTCTTCTTTTGCGTACGCGCATTATGTGGCTCCATATCGTGTGAATGGGGCTCTTTATGCGGCAGATAAGTACCAAAATAAAATAATTGTATTGAACTTAGAATAGCTGGAATAATCCAATAGAACCAGAGATTTATTTCAGGTATATATATTTTCAAAATATTAAAAGCCACTGCCATTACTAATAATTGCCAAATCGTAGCATATCTAATCATAAAAGTCCCCCACCAAATAAAGAAATTTTGCGATTTAATATTATAGTCGGGGTCGTCTTTCGTTCCCGGAGTTTTATGATGTTTGAAATGATTCTTTATTAATCGATTGTATGATAAACCGGCATATAGAAATGTCGATATCTGACCAATTAGCTTATTTATTACTTTATTGTTGGAAACTGTTCTGTGCATCGAATCATGTGCCGTGATAAATAGACCCGTATATAAATAGGTTTGCAGTAATATATGAAGATAAAAACTTACTGAAGTATAAGATGGTTCAAGATATACTAACATATAGAAAAGATGAGAAAACCATGTAAGAATTACAATAAATGCGATTAATATTCCCATTATAAAAACACCCTCAAGACCAAAAAGAAAACTGCTTGAATTATAATATAAAACAAAGGTATTTTTGAATTTATTTTCATTTTCTTCAAGTTAAATCCTAACGCAAAAACTACGGCAATTATAAACCAAGCAGTAAAATTTTGTAATGGAATTATATTTCCCCTCCATTGCCAATAATCTAATTTCATTGCTAATGGTTCTAAAATGAAATCGAACAGCACTGCAACTATACCGGTAATTAGAGAAGAGATATAAATATTTTTAGTAATCATTTTTGAAAAAGTTAATCCGCCAAGAATTACAATTACCCAATTAAGACCGATTATGATCGGTACGTCGAATAATTTCCAACCGAGGGAATCTCCATATTTATAATTGCCGAAAATCAATCCCGAAGCTGTTCCATAAGCTTCCAAAACGAATGTTATGATATAGGTCGATATAAGCCAACTTAGAAATTGGCTATTTATTTCTTCATAGATTGCATAAAAAAGGATAGAACTGCAGAGAAGTAATGTAAATGGAGTAAGCATAATCATCAGACTTCGTGTTGGCTCACTTAAATGTCCTGCAATTCCAACTGAATACATTATTATAAAAAATAGAATAATTAATTTTTCTTTTACTATCAAACTATTTTTCTCCCTTTCCATTCGATTCCAATTTTGTTCACTGATTTTATACCTACTAAAAGAAGCATAATCATTTGAATGGGATGTAATAATATATTTATTAAAATATTCTGTCTGCTAATGATTGAGATATAAATTCGGGAAAGCAAGATTAATAGAATAGGGATATAAAAAACAATATCGAAAAAGACTAAGACGAAAGGGAAAAAGAATACGATTTCAAAAAAGAACAGCAAGAACATAAATGCTACCTTAGGGATTTTAAAACCTTCATAGAAATTTTTTGAAAACCCGGTAACTGCCGAAGTAAAAGAATCATACATAGAGCAATATATTTGTGTATCACCTACTGCTGTCATTAGTCTATAACGATTCATTTTAAGTAAGCGGGCAAACTCCATATCTTCGACTACTTCATTTTTAACTTTTTCATGTCCGCCAATTATATTATAAATATCTTTCTTGAATAAAAATAACTGTCCATTTGCTGCGGCAAGTGATTTATTCTTTGATTTATAGACCTGTTTAAGAGGGAGAAATGAAAGCAAAAGCCAATTCATCATCGGAACAACAAGCCACTCACCAAACCCCTTTATTCTCTGGCTTGGGAAAATAGAAATTGCATCTAATTTATACTTATCCATTTGAACCATTACTGCATCAATAGCATTTTCTTTTAACTCCACATCTGCATCAATAAAAAGTAGAAAACCCCCTTTTGTGTTTTTTGATAATTGATGACAAGCCCAATTTTTACCAAGCCATCCTTGGGGTAATGCTTCACCTTCAATCAAATTAATGTTGCTATGCCTATTCGTATATTCTTCAACTATTTCCTTCGTTCGATCAGTTGAATTATCATTGAGAACTGTAATCTTGAGTTCTTTATAAGTCTGAGAAAGAAGTGAATCTAAAACTTTTTTAATATTATTTTCTTCGTTACGTGCAGGTATAAGTACAGAAACTAATTTTGAATTAGAAAATTTATTTTCATTGTTTTTTCTAATTCGAGGAACAGAGAAATAGTTATATGCCACAACAATAAAGGATAGAAAAGAGAAAATTAATATAGGTGAATATAAGATTACCATATTATAATGACAGCTCTTTAAAGATATTTTTATTGAAAATCGATTCATTTAATGAATCAATATTGTTTTCAAATGATTCTGCAAAACCATTAAAATTTTCGATTCCATTAGTACATATAATTGGATCGGAAGTTCTAATAAATAATGCGGGATTCTTTTCTTCTAAATATTGGATTTTAAAAGCGATAGAAAGTAGAGAGAATTTTTTGTCATGAAGAAATATTTTTATCCCCTCTTTTATTGTAAGTGGTTTTTTCTCGTATGGTTCAATTACTCCCTGTGGGTAAATAATTAATAGAGAATTTTTGTCGTTTAATATTTCACTTATATAATTCCTCACTTCTATGATACTTGAAGCGGAGTTTGGATTGAAACCAAATGCCCCTAATTTTTTGAAGAATGAATATTTTTTTAATTGTTCTTCGAGCATAAGAATGTGGAATTTTCTTTTAAAATATTTTCGATTAATAAAATCGATAAAAAATCCATCCCACCAACTAATATGATTAGGAGTAATTACTAAAGGGAGTGAAGAATTAATCTTGGGGATTTCTCCATCGAGATAAATCCAGGAGAAACTTTTTTTCAATAAACGATTGATATAAAAATCAAAAATAACACGAGCATATTTTTTATGATCCGCTTTTATCATATTAATTATCTGCCGATAATTTTTCGGTTTTTATGATCGATTCAGCGGCGATTTTACCTGACAATATAACTAATGGAATACCTCCGCCGGGATGAGCACTTCCTCCACAAAAATAAAGATGTTCCAATTCTTTCGATTTATTTGATTGCCTTGAGAAAGCGGCGTTTCGGCTATTAGAGGAAATTCCATATAGACTACCTTTTTCGCTTCCTGTTAATTTTTCTATCTCTTCAGGAGAAACTATTTTTTCAGTTACAATTTTATTACTCAAATCAATTCCAAGAATCGATTTAATTTTGTTTAAGGTATTTATTTTAGCTGCTTCGATCTCTTCATCCCAATTCTGTCCTTCTATGCAAGGAGCATTAATCATAACATACCAATTTTCATATCCATCAGGAGCATCAGCCTTATTGTATTTGGATGATATATAAATATATATGGTAGGGTCTTCGGGACATCTTTTTTCTTCAAATAATTGATAAAACTCTTTCTTATAATTTTCTGCAAACAAAACATTATGAATCTCTAAATTAGAACTATCCATTTTAACTCCCCAATAAAACACTAATGCAGAAGATGATGGAGTAAGTTTACTATATTTAACAGCAGATTTTAATTTTTCATTTTCAAGCAAATCTTTGTAAGTTTTATTCACATCCGCGTTTGAGACTACAAAATCATATTCCAAATCGTTTTCATTAACTCTTATTCCATTGACTGAATTCTTTTCTGAAATAATCTTTTCAACTTTTGAATTGAAGTGAAAATTCACACCTTTTTTAATAGCAAGATTATGAAGGGCTTTAGAGATGGAATATATTCCTCCTTCGGGAATAAAACCGCCCAAACCAATTTCTACATGTTGAATAATATTAAGAGTTGCCGGTGCTTTATATGGGTTTGAGCCATTATAAGTTGCATAACGATCAAAAAGCTGAATGGTCTTAGGATCATGAAAATAACTGCTATTAGCTTGATGCATAGATCTAAATGCATCAATTCTATGTATTTGCAATAAAGTTTTTAACGCCTTGAAGTTCAGGAATGTTCTGGGATCTGAAAAATCCTTGAATAAAAATAATTCTGAAGTCAAGTCATAAATTTTTTCGCAGTACTTTAAGTAATTTGTAACAGACATCCTTGAATCATAAGTTTTTTTTGCAATTTCTATAGCTGTTTTTTCGCCGTCAGGATATACATTTATTATTGTTCCGTCTGAATAATAGTATTTACAAATAATATCTAATTTTTGCAATTCTATATAATCTTCTAATTTTTCATTCACATCATCGAATAGATTTTGAATAACGAAAGGCATTGTAAGAAGTGAAGGACCGAGATCGAAACGAAACCCATCTAATACAAATTGATTAGCTTTGCCTCCGGCGGATGAATTAGATTCATATACATCAATCTGATAGCCACTATTAGCTAATCTAATAGCTGCTGATAGTCCCCCAAGCCCGGACCCAATTATTGCCCCTTTTTTTGCCATAACTCTTTGATTTTTGTGTATATAAAAAGATTTAACCCAATTAATGCGAATGAGTAGATGAAATCTTCAGCCGGGATTGTCGTAATTCTCAATTCCCAAATTGCTGAGGGACTGTATATAACTATCGGTAGAGATGTAAGTAAATAATTTACTACAAAAAAAGGAATATATGTCCATAACATAAAGAACCAGAAGAAGCGTGAATTGAGTAAACTATTCTTTACTAAAATAAGTAATAATAAAATAATGGGCATAAACAATAACACTGTAAAAGTATAATATTGATCTTGAAATACAAATGCAAATAAAGTGGATAATAAAGCAACAACATAAATTAAATATTTATTAACCATGATTGACTTATCTGTTAAATAATATTTACCTGTTTCAAATAAAAAAATGATCGCATAAGGAATTGTAAAAAAGAATAATAATTCTTCTAAGGGAAGTGAAAAAATGTAAACACCAATAAGGTGCTCAGCATTAAATCCCCAATCGCCTCTTAGCGCAGCTATATCATCCCATATTATAAATGGAAATGCTGATAAAACTATTGATGGAATTACAGATTTGAAATCTTTATAAAATTTCAACTTCTTTTCAAACGAAAGAATTAGCGGAAAAAGTATCACTAAAATATTTATAGCTAAATAAGTGCTCATTTTAGGGCTAACTGTGGATAAATTTTCAGTAGATTATTTATCTTTTCCTTCGATATCCTTTCTGTTGAAACTAAAAACTCTGCTATACCCTTCTGAATTTCGCTGCTTATATAAGTATAATCTCGCTTATTAATAAGTGAATATATTTTTTCAGCATCTTCTTTTTTCTCATCACTATGCCCCAAAAATCCGGGTATGTGATGAAGAATCGCAAAACGAATAAATCTGATTTCAAGGTTTTCCGGGCTCAGTTCTACTGCTTTTGACATTAATTCCATCGATTCATTAAAGTAGCTTAATTTTGTAAAGGGCCAGAAAGCATTCTTACTTTTAATCGAAAGCAACCCGCCATAATATGCCATTATAAGTATTGGATATTTTTGTGAATGCATACCATATTTGGCTTCAATTGTATTTACTAATTTATCTAAAACATCATCATCCTCTAAAGAAGCATAATAGCTCAATCTAATATTTTCCAAAGACACCAGATCAACTTGAGAATAAGGATTAATCTGCCCTTGCAATGAGATATTCATCAAAGGAATCATCAAAAACGTTATTAATAAAAAATCAATAAATCTCATTTAATCTCAACACTTTAATTTTCCAATAAGATTTAATTAATAGAACAAATTTATGAGAATTGGAGACCCTAACTCTTCTCTTTAATAGTTCACTTATACTAAGTCCCTGTATTTTTTTAAAGAGAACGTAGTAGTAAAGATAAGCTGAATAAACACCCAACTTAACACCGGCAGGTAGTTTGAATATACCTTCAAGAGATTGTTTAAATTCATTTTCTATCTCCTTTTCTAATTCTTTTTTACTTGTATCATTGATTTCACCTGAAGAATGTATGTCAGGAATATATATTCTTCCTCTTTCGTCAATATCGCTTTTTATATCTCGGAGGAAATTTACTTTCTGAAATGCAGAACCGAGCATTTTTGCTGAATGAAGAAGTGTATTGAAGTATTCTTGATTTCCTTTAACAAATATTTTAAGACACATCAGACCTACCACCTCTGCAGAACCGTAAATATATTGATCATAAACCACTCTGCCATAATTAGATTTAGTTAAATCCATCTCCATACTGTCTAAAAATGCCGTAATTAATTTATGATCAATCTTATATTTATTGACTGTCAACTGGAAAGAATGAATTATTGGATTAGTAGATATTTTTCTATTAATTGCTTCAAACGTTTCTGTCCGTAATTGATCTAATAAGTATTTTTTATCATGCTCATGAAAAGTATCAACGATCTCATCCGCCAGGCGAACGAATCCATAAATAGCATAAATTGGTTCTCTGTATTCTGGAGTGAACGCTTTAATACCAAGCGAAAAGGAAGTGCTATATTTATTTGTAAGAAGCTTACTTACCTTATAAGAAACATCGTCATACAGTTCCATGATCTTCCTCTATTCTTTGTAAAACTAATTTTGATGAAATAATAACCATCGGAAGTCCCGTTCCAGGAGTGGTCGAAGCACCCACATAATAAAGATTATTAAATTTTTCATCTTTGTTTTTCGGACGGAATGCTCCCACCTGATCGATATCATGAGCCAAACCCAAACCTGAACCCTTATATAGATTCAATGTGCTTGCCCAGTCTTCGGGTGTTAAAATTTTCTTTACAACCGTATTTGAATTAATATCAAATCCAGTTCGCTTCGATAAATCATCTATAATATTGTTTGCTAATTCTTCCTTATCGCTCCAATCTTTTTTATAGCGCAAATCGGGTACAGGACATAAAATAAAAATATTTTCATGCCCTTCCGGGGCGCAGTCAGTTTCCGATTTTGAAAGCACATTTACATAGTAATATGGCTTTTGCGGCGAAATCGATGACGTAAATATTGTATCAGCGTAACCCTTAAAATTACTTCCTAAGAAATAATTATGATGCATTAGTTTATCTACTTTCCCTTTAACACCTATATAAATTGTAAATGGAGCTAGTGTCCAGTGCATCTTATCAAGCTTCTCTTCGGTATAAGCTTTTCTCTTGAGAACTTCACCTCTGAAAGAAGCGGCGTCTGCATTACTAATAAAGATATCCGCACTCCATATTTTCCCATTTTGATCTACTACACTTGAGAGCGAACCATTATTATTATTGAATCCAACTATCTCTGTGTCATAAACTATCTCAACATCTCTCTCCTTGAGAAGATACAATAGTTCTTCAACCATTTTATACATACCCCCTTTTACCTTCCAATAACCATTGTGCCTCATCTCTGTATAGTTGAGCAAGGAGTATATTGCGGGGGTTTGAAATGGTGTCGCTCCAAGAAAAAATGCTACAAGCGAAAAAATTATTCTTACTTCTTCTGAACTGAAATTCTTTTCTACTTCACTCCACATTGTCTTAAATAAATATGGAAGATGTTTCATCGGTACTCGTGTAAGACTAAGTGCGTATCCTAATCTAGAATTGAAGTTTGACTTAACCACTTTACCTTCAGTATCATGGAAAAATTCTCCGGCTCGTGTAAGATATTTATCAACTTTAGCTGCTAAATTAGGTTCAATATCAGCGAATTCTTTTCCTAATTTTTCGAGATCCTTCCATATTATTCGAGGTTTTTCCTGTCCTTCAAAATAGACCTGATACAGAGGATCTAATTCTTCTAATTGTATAGGGTTTTTAATTCCGGTGCTCTTAAATAACTCATCAAGTTCATAAGTCATACTCATAAACGATGGACCCATATCGAAACGGAAACCATCCATTTCAACAACATTCAATCGTCCGCCCGCCTTAGTGTATTTTTCTAAAATGGTAACTTTATATCCCTTACTCGAAAGCCGAAGAGCCGTAGATAATCCACCTAAGCCCGATCCAATTATAATTGCTGATTTTTTCATAATTCCGTCATTTTTAATAGAAAACGAGATTTTCTCCCATTTAGTTCCCTAATATCCTATTGGGTAATAATTTTATGAATATTCAGAGCACCGAGTACAACCGCCGGAATCCCCTGACCTGGAAATACGGTATCGCCCGAAATATAAAAATTCTTTAATGGCGTTTTATTTGGTGGCATATTTAGTAATGACTTTTTTAATGAATGAGGAACTCCTCCTACATAACCTCTATAACGTTTTGTGTAAAACTCAAACGTATTTGGCGTACCACTAAGGATATACATTTTGGCAGAATTTGAAAACTCCGGAAAATGATAGTCAAATTCTTCCAAAAGCTTTATCGTTACTAATTCCTTTCGTTTGTCGTAGTCCTCATAATCATCAAGTTCCCAATCATTAACATCTGTATGGAATGAAATGGAAACCGTCTTCCACCCTTCCGGTGCTCGCTCCAAATCATCGGGTTCAGAAAAAGTAACAAAGATTGAATTGCCATGAGAATAGGGAATTTTGTCTTTTGTGTGTATTTGATAATACGCAGAAGGCATGGAAAGATTAGATTCGATTGCAAAATTAATAGTAAATGCACCCCAAGCAGAATTAAAAAATTTTGCCTTCTTTCTAAAATATTCTCCTTCCTTTCCATCTAATAATATACCTAAATTCCATATCGGGACATTAGAGACTACTCCTCTTGTATGATAAACATCTCCTTTTACAGTAGCTATTTTATATCCTTCTTTTTCTATTTTAATTTTACTTACACGATTCTTAAATTTTATTTCTCCACCTAATTCAATGAATTTTTTATAAATAAGGTCGGCAACTGATTTCATTCCACCATAAGGATAGTATGTTTCGGATGGATACGCCAATCCCATTGTCGCTGTTATATACGGCGTATCTTCAATTGTGTTTTGAGATGTGATAAATAACTGTTCACTCAAAAAATGATAGTAATTTTTATTTCTTAATTGTAACTTAGGAATAAATGACTCAATAGAATTGTAGACAGCAGGTAATAGTCCGGCATACTTAATGTTAGATAATTTTAATAATGAAATCACATCTAAAAATGATGCAGAAGGCAAACCACCATTATTCATAACAAATTCCCACCCCATTTCTTCTGTTTTATAAATCTTATTCCAAAATTTTTCTTCAGATTTATTACCGAAAAAATCTTTTACAGTTTCAATCCATTTTTCTCTATCAGCATATCGATGCAATTCCTTCCCATCCATTTTTACTACAAGACCTACACTCATTTTTTTAAGTTTGGGTTTAATGTCGAGAGTTTTAAATAGTTGCCCCATAGGACGGTTTTCTTTAACGCCGGAAAGAGTAGTAGCGCCGACATCAAAAAGGAAATTATCTCTTTTATAATAGGAAGCACATCCACCGATATAGCTATGAGATTCAAGTAAAAGTACTTTAAAACCGGAATTAGCTAATAACGCCGCACTGCTTAAACCTCCATATCCTGAACCAATAACAATATAATCGTGCATTATTTCTTTCTATTTTCTACTATAATCAAATTCTAAAGAAAATAGTTCCCTATTTGCTTTAATTTCATATCGAATATTTATAGATTTGAAGATTCACTGAAACTAATTGGGGAGAAGATGAAGTACAAAAAAACCAACCTTGTATTTAAATCAATATTTATCGGATTAATATTAACATTCGTATTGGGATTAATGCCTGCTACACCTGAAGAAGGGATGTTCCCTTTAAGTGAAATTCATAAAATTGATTTGAAAAAAGCTGGATTAAAGATCAGTCCTAAAGAACTTTATAATCCAAACGGCGTAAGCCTAATTGATGCACTTGTAAATATTGGCGGGTGCACCGGATCATTTGTATCGCCCGATGGTTTGATAATTACAAATCATCATTGCGCATTCGGAGCAATAGCTGCCGCAAGCACAACTGAAAAAAATTATTTAGAAAATGGGTTTTATGCTAAAAATTTAGAAGAAGAGATCCCTGCTCAAGGCAATTTTGTTAAGATTACTGAATCGTATGAGGATGTATCGGAAAAAGTATTAAAATCAGTTGAAAATATTACCGATCCGGTAGAACGCAACAGAACAATCGGCAAGACAATGAAAGAATTAGCAGATGCGGCAAACGATCCTCAAAACTCAATCACCGCAGAAGTCTCTGAAATGTTCGCCGGAAAAACTTATGTACTTTTCCGATATCTTACATTAAGAGACGTAAGATTAGTATTCGCTCCTCCACAATCGATCGGAAATTTCGGAGGTGAAACTGATAACTGGGTATGGCCACGCCACACAGGTGATTTCTCTTTTATGAGAGCTTATGTAGGTCCCGATGGTAAATCAGCAGCTTATTCAAAAGACAACGTTCCATTCCATCCCAAAAAGCATTTAAAGGTAAATCCAAACGGAGTAAATGAGGGTGATTTCACATTTATACTTGGTTATCCGGGAAGAACATACCGTCATCGTCCATCTCAATATCTCGAATATCAGAAAGAATTTCTTCTTCCTTTTACGTCTGATTTATATGAATATGCAATTAATACAACTTTAGAAGCCGCAAAGAATGACCCTGAATTGAAGCTAAAAACTGCTTCGAGAGTCAAAGGGCTTGCTAATACTGAGAAAAATTTTAAAGGTAAGATTCAAGGATTAAAGAGAATAAATATAATTGAGCAGAAACAGAATGAAGAGAAAGAACTTCAGAAATTTATCGACTCTAAACCTGAGCTAAAAAAGAAATATGGTAATGTATTAACCGATATCAAAGAAAATTATGATGAAATGTTCAAATTTGCCGAAGCACAGTTATGGTTACGTAACGTAAATGGATTTTCTACTCCTCTTCAAATGGCTTCCTTTGTAACCGGTTATGCTACGGAAAAAGAGAAACCGGATGCCGAAAGAATGAATGCATTTATGGATAAAAATATCAATTCCACTTTAGGAAGACTTAATTATCTTAAAGCAAACTACCATAATGAAATTGAAAAGAAAATTCTTACTAAAATGCTAAATGATGCAATCTCTCAAAAAGAAGGAGAGAAAGTAACTGCTGTTACTAATCTGGTTTCTTCTGGTAAAGATATATCTGATTTTGTCGACAATACAGTATATGGTTCTAAAATTATGGACGATATTTATTTCAAAGAACTTATAGCAAAAAGCTTTTCTGAACTTAAGGCTCTTAATGATCCATTAATTAATTTTGCCTTTGAATTAAGAGAGCAAAATGATAAAATTTCTCTCACATCCGAAGAGGTTGAAGGAAATCTAAACAAATTATTTGCTCAGCTTATTGATGCAAAAATGGAGTGGAAAAAAACTAATTTTATTCCGGATGCGAACAGCACATTAAGATTAACTTATGGTTATATCAAAGGTTATAATCCACAGGATGCGGTTTACTATTCGCCGATTACAACTTTGAATGGTGTAATAGAAAAATCGCTTTCCGGTGAAGCTGATTTTGTAATTCCCTCAAAATTAAAAGAGCTTTACGATAAAAAAGATTTCGGAAGATATGCCGATAAAAAAACTAAAGAGATGCCTGTAGCTATTCTTTATAATATGGATACAACCGGTGGTAATTCCGGCAGTCCTATTATGGATGCTAATGGTAACTTAATCGGAGTAAATTTCGATAGAGCCTTTGAAGCAACAATAAATGATTTCGCTTGGAATGAATCATATAGCCGTTCGATTGGCGTTGATATCCGTTATGTACTTTGGGTAACGGAAAAAATCGGCGGTGCTACACATATAATTAAAGAACTCGGATTATAGAATTCAGCCGGGGAAACCCGGCTTTTTTTTTGTATTGACTTTCATTTAAAAAACTCTAAATTGCAGTGTAGTGGTTATCCCTTGTTTATAAAATCGAAAATATTACCCTTAACCAGCCGAATTATATTATTTTTAATAATATTCCCTATTATTTTATTTTCTCAAACTGATGATTTAAGAATTGAGCAGATATCTATAAAAGATGGACTTTCTCAAGGATCTGTAAGGTGCATCATGGAGGATAGTCTCGGTTTTTTCTGGTTTGGTACTCATGATGGTCTTAACCGCTATGATGGATATACTTTCAAAGTTTATAAAAATAAATTATCCGATTCCACTTCAATATCTGATAATTGGATCTATTGTTTTGCTCAAAACTCAATAGGTGATATTTGGGTTGGAACGGCAGATGGACTTAATCTCTTTATAAGAGAGCAAGACAGATTTATTCAAATACAATCGCTAAAAAACAACAAAACAAAATTAAATATTGATGCTGTTTATACTCTTTTCATTAATAAGGAAGAAAACGAGGAAATAATTTATTTCAGTACAAATAAGGGATTAGTAAAATATAATCATCGCAAAAATGAATTTAAACTGCTTTATCCTAAGGCTTTAGGAAATCCGAGCGATGGTAATTATATAAGAACTATTTTCAAAAGCAAATCTGGGAAAATATTAGTTGGTACTTCCAACGGCAGAATTTTCTATTTGAATACTTACAATAATTCGTTTACTCATTTTGATGGATACTTCTATCGAGAAAGAGCTATTAGAAATAATTCAATTAATTCTTTTTATGAAGATAATTATAATAATCTTTGGATTGCTACTGCTTTAGGTCTTAATTCATACAATTACGTTACTAACGAAAAAAAATATCTGCCTGATATTATTGAAGTACCCAAGGAACAGTATCCAATAAATATATATAGCATCGCACAGGATAAAAGTGGAAATCTCTGGTTGGGTGGTCTCGGGTGGGGTATTGCAATTATAAATCCAAAAAATGGCGAAGTAATCAGTCCAAGAATGGCACCTAACTCTACACAAACATCCTTAACACGTTCTGTCTTTTGTATATATCCAGACAAGAGGGGTTTAGTTTGGATTGGTACAAGTGGTGATGGTATTAGTCGTCTTAATCATTATACAAATAGATTTAATCTTGTTAATTCCGAAACAGGATTGAATATTTTTAGTGTGAGAACTTTTTTTGAAGATAATTACAACAATCTTTATGTGGGGGGTTATAAGGGAATTGAAAAATTCAATAAAATAACAAATAAAAAATTTTATTATTCAGACAAAAGCCCGGATGGATATTTTTTAGAGAACCCAAACATTTATTCCATGGAAGAAGATTATTTTAATAAAGGAAAATTTCTATGGTTGGGCACTGAAGGAAATGGTATTGCTAAACTGAATTTAATTACTGGAAAGATATCTAATTTTCCTTTTAAGAAAAAAATCAATAATAATGATTTCGGAGCTTATATTTATTCTCTTTACAGCGATAGCGATCACCTTCTCTGGGCTGGAACCGAAAGAGGTTTATTTACAATAAATTTACTTAATGAAAGAATCGAATTTTATCAGAACAACCCACTCGATACTACTTCAATTGGACCTAAGTCAGTTACAAAAATTTTAGAAGACTCTTATGGTAATCTTTGGATTGGGACTAATCTTGGCGGGCTTAACTTATTCAATAAGAAATCAAAAACATTTATTCGATATACATTTGACAAACTAATACCAAATTCTATCAGTAATAACAATATCAAAACCATTTTTGAGGATAGTAAAAAAAGATTATGGATTGGCACCAATGGCAGCGGATTAAATTTATATAATCGTGAGAATAAAACTTTTAAAAGATTTACTTCCGAAGATGGGCTACCAAATGATGTAATTTATGGTATTCTTGAAGATAGTTTTGGACATCTTTGGATAAGTACCAATCTTGGTTTGTCAAGATTTGATCCTGAGAAAAAAGAGTTCGTAAATTATCTCCAGCAAGATGGTCTGCAATCAAATGAATTTAATTCTAATGCTTATTATAAAAGTCCTTCTGGAGAACTTTATTTCGGTGGTATTGAAGGATATAATTCATTTTTCCCAGACAAGATAATTACAAATAAAAACATTCCATCGGTACGAATAACCAAATTTAAAGTATTCAATAATGACGTTACTCCAAACACTTTTGTTAATGGTAGAATCATTTTAAAAAAAGTTATTGAACTTACCGATACAATAACATTAAAACATAATGAAAATATGTTCACTTTCGAATATGCAGCACTCGATTATGTAGCCCCTGTCAAGAATTCTTACTTTTATAAAATGGAAAATTTTGATGACCGTTGGATTAATGCGGGCAAAAATAGAACGGCTACATATACAAATCTTAACCCAGGCGAATATATATTTAAAGTAAAAGCCACTAATAATGATGGATTATTAAGCAATGAAGGCACATCTCTTACCATAATAATACTCCCACCATTTTGGAAAACTTGGTGGTTTTTAACTATTGCCCTTTTAGTAATAATATCGATAATCTATTTTATTTTATGGTATCGCATCAAACTAATTCAGGAGCAAAAAGATACGCTCCAAGACTTAGTTTTTGAAAGAACTTCCGAGTTAGAAATATTAAATAAAGAATTAACGAGATCTAATTCAAGCAAAGATCGATTCTTCTCTATTATTGCACATGACTTAAGAGGTCCTTTTAATGGATTCTTAGGTCTTTCGGATATGCTAAAAAAGGAATGTGATACTCTATCTAAAGATGAGATTATTGATATTAGTAATGCACTTCATTTATCAATTAAAAAAACATATAACTTGTTAGAGAATTTGCTCAATTGGGCACGAGTTCAGACCGGTGATTATGAATATTCCCCGGACGCTATTTCATTGAGTAATATTGTGGATGATATTCATTTATTATTCATAGGCAATCTCAGCGCAAAAAATATTAAATTTTTCAATAAGATTTCCCCTGAATTAATGGTATATGCTGATGAGAATATGTTAAACTCCATTTTGCAGAATCTAATTTCAAACGCAATTAAATTTACACCAAGAAATGGTGAAATTATTATTAATTCCTTAATAGAAGAGAAGTTGGCAAAGATCTATGTTATAGATACAGGTATAGGGATTGATAACGAAATGATAACGAAAATATTCAATATTGATTCTCATATAACAAGTAAAGGCACAGAGAATGAATCGGGAACCGGACTTGGTTTAGTTCTTATAAAAGAATTGATAATAAAATCCGGGGGTGAAATTAACGTTGAAAGTAAAATAGGAAGTGGTACTACCTTTTCATTTACCATACCAATTGCTTAAATTCCGTTTTCCATTTTTATTATTCAGAAAACTACTAACTATGAAAAATATATTTTTTGTTCTTGCAGCCTTCACTTTTATTTCGCTAAATGCTCAAAGTAAAAAAATTGTTTTCGGTTATCTTCCTTCGTGGGAAATTATCGATACAGCAAATCTAAGAATCGATTATGAAACGCTTACGCATGTTGCTCCATTTTCATTTGAAGCGAATCCTGATGGCTCGATTAAAAACGTAGATTATTGGGGAACTAAATGGAACTCGATCATCACCAAAGCAAATGCAAATAATATTAAAATAATTATTTCACTTACCAATTTCGATTCTGATGAACTTAAGACCATTCTTAATTCAGCTTCAGTTACTTCTGTATTAATCGATAACCTGATAAAAATTCTGAAAGACTATTCACTCAATGGGATCAATATCGATTTTGAGGGTCTATATGATGAAGATAAAGGCACTCCAATCAATAGCTTTATGAATGAACTTTATACAAAAGTAAAATCAGCCGATTCAAAGTATGAAATTTCCATAGCACTGCCCGCAATTAATCTACGAAATAAATGGAATTTTTCTTACTTGTCTATTTATTCAGATTATATAATAATTATGGGGTATGATTATTATGGAAGTTGGAGCGATTTTACAGCCCCCTCTTCACCTTTAGAAGGATTAAATTTTACTATTAAACGTACCATCGAAAGCGATTATGCGAATGTAGTTTCTATTAATCCTTCTAAGGTCGTTCTCGCTTTTCCTTTCTATGGAAATGCTTGGAGAACAAATTCTGACAATCCTTTCGCAACGGTAAAACCATATTCCGATACTGCTTCATTTAATAATTATATTGGTCCATCTTACTTTCAAGATATCCAATTTATGCCTCCATTTACTCAAAGATATTTTAATGAGCAGACAAAAACCACTTGGTATAAATTTGTAGATGGTGATTATATTATTCAAAACTGGATTGATGACGAATATAGTCTTGGTTTAAAAATGGATTATGCAATAAGTAAAAATCTTGGCGGTATTGGGATATGGGCTTTGGGATATGATGGTATCAGGCAGGAACTAAGAAACTTAATTAAATCCAAATTCAATACCACTGACGTAGCTCGTGAAGAGATAATCCCTTCTGAATTCAGATTATATCAAAACTATCCCAATCCATTTAATGGAACAACGATTATTAAGTACTACCTACCAAAGGGATGCTATATAAAAATTGATGTATATAATTCTATTGGCGAAATAGTAAAAAATCTATATGAAGGATTTCAAAATGCCGGGATACATGAATTAGTATTTAATGCTGAGGAATTTTCGAGTGGAGTTTATTTCTATAAAATTATAGCTCCAACTTTTTCCGAAACAAAAAAATTGGAGCTATTAAAATAATCTTTATAATATAACTTAACTTGCAATAAGTTTATAAATATATGTTGAAGCATAATAAGCTAAGATAGCGAAGAATGCTGAAGTAGGAATGGTGAGAATCCAAGCCCACATAATGTTACGTGCTACGCCCCATCTGATTGCACTCATACCTTTTATAATACCAACACCGGCAATTGCACCTGTGATTGTGTGTGTAGTGCTAACAGGTATTCCAAATTCGGAAGCTGCTAAGATAGTCAATCCTGCGGCTGTTTCAGCACTGAATCCACCGAATGGAGAAAGCTTAGTCATATTCATACCAAGTGTTTTAATTACCTTCCAACCGCCTATTAATGTACCGGCAGCAATTACTGAATAACTAAGCATAATTACCCAAAACGGCACACCAAATTCGGGAAGAAAACCGTTTGTAAAAAGTACTAATGCTATTATACCCATTGTTTTTTGGGCATCGTTAGTTCCATGACTTAAGCTATAAATTCCGGCGGAAACTAATTGAAGTTTTCTAAAATAATTATCAACTTTTCTCGGTCGCATTCCTTTTACAATCCACAAAGTGATAATAGAAACAATTATTGCTATTATCATACCAAGAATTGGGGCAAGAAAAATAAAAATCACAATCTTAGTAATTCCTGAGGCAACTAAAACGCTCGGACCTGCCTTAATTACTGCAGCACCCGCTAATCCCCCTATTAAGCTATGAGAAACGCTTATAGGCATTCCTAAGTGCGTTGCAGTACTTGCAGTAACAATTGCACCAAGAACGCAGGAAAAGATTACGAAATTATCAATGATATTTGCATCGACAATACCTTTGCCGATTGTATTTGCTACGTGAACACCAAAAATAAAAGCAGCTATGAAATTGAACGATGCCGCCCATATTACTGCTTGCAATGGAGTTAATACGCGAGTTGAAACTACTGTGGCTATTGAATTTGCGGCATCGTTCATTCCATTATAAAAATCGAATACCAATGCCATAAATATTATTAAAAAGGGGAAAATATATTCCATATGATCAACTATTCTTTACAAAAATTGTAATTATTGTATTTGCCACTAACTGGCATTTATCAACTGCATGCTCTAATAGATCAAGTATCTCTTTGTGCTTAATTAATTTTATCGGGTCAGTTTCTGTTGCGAATAATTTTCTTATTGCCTCTCTGTAAACTACGTCTGCTTGTTCTTCTAAATCTTTTACTATTTTGCTTTCGTTCAATGCTTTTGTTCTTTCTTTTAAATCGTTAATTGCAATTCCAAGTTCTTTAATTTGTAATGCAATTATTTCACTCAATTTATCTGCACTTTCTACAACATCTGTTACATTATATATTTCTAAGCGGGTGATTACAGCGTTTAATGTATCGCTAACGCTTTCAATTCTTTTGGTAAGTGCAAGAATATCTTCTCTATCGAAAGGGGTTATAAATGATTTGTCTAATTTCTTTATTACTTTTGTTGCCATTTCATCACAGCGTCTTTCGAGTGATTTTATTTTGGACGCTGTTTCAAATTCGTACTTACTTGCAGTAAAAATCTTTTTTGATAACTGTGCCATCTCATTTACATTGGCAATCATCTCATTAAAATATTCAAAATACTTATCTTCTTTTGGCGTTAAGAACTTTAACATTTCCTCACCGTTTTTTTTGGTTAATTAAAAAATAATAATCTATTAATGTATTTATTGGTAACTCTAAAATCAAATAATGAATGTTATATAAATGTTAACAAAGCTTTAAATTTTTGCAGTTTAATTTCTTTTTCCGATTTAGTAATCATCTATAGTTTACCTTATAAACAATTACTTCGGCTTTTTCGATTGTAATTAAACCGCCACAACCGGAATCTCCAATAAATATTCGAACTAATTTTGCATCACGTTTTAATTCCACTACTGCCTCAAGCTAATGATTTTGCTACTAAGTATGACAAATAAACTGCCCCAAGAGTAAGTACTACATTTAAGAGAATATTAATAAAAGCAAAAAATAATTCTGTGTCTTTTAATAAACTTACAGTTTCAAATGCAAAAGTAGAAAAAGTTGTAAAACCGCCGCAAAATCCAATTGTCAGAAATATTTTTAATTCAGGTGAAATGATTTTTTTTGCATCTAAGAAAAAAATGATAAATCCTAATAAAAAACTTCCAAGGACATTAACAGTAAGTGTTCCATAAGGGAAATTGGCTGGTAAAAAACGATAAACAGAGCCTGAAACCCAGAAGCGAAATGCTCCACCGAGTGCAGCCCCAGTAGCAATTAAGAAATAATTAAACATATCATCATTTTTTGCTTTCAAATTTACGAAGATTACTAATGTTGAACAACCGATAATTAAAAAGAAAAATGAGTGAAGTTTCTTTAATATTACTGCTAAAGGAAAAAAGAGTATAGTGATGGTTTTGTAGATTGATAGACAATATAATTTAGGGAAGTAGAATTACTATTTTGAGATAGTGTAATAAAAAAGCCCTGTAAGTAGTACTTACAGGGCTTTCAATAGTGAGCGCGGGTGGGCTCGAACCACCGACCCTTTGCTTAAAAGGCAAATGCTCTACCCCTGAGCTACGCGCCCCTCACGTATTTATCAAAATACAGACTTCAAATATATTATCTTTCTATTTAAATCTCAAGCCAAAATCCTTTAAAAATTCAATCCGCCTAAAGACTAATTATTTACAATTTTAATAATATCTCAATTGTTTTGCAAATTAATTCTATTCCTCCATTATTTTATCATATTTTTTTATATATTTTTGTTTCATTATTATGCTGGGATTATGAATAAATTTACCATCTTGGTAGCAGATGACGATGAGAACCTTTGCTATCTTCTTAAAGAAGAATTAGTAAACGAAGGTTACTCAGTGGATATTGTTTATGATGGCAAAGATGCTATTGAAGCAATAAAAAAGAAAAACTATGATGTAGTGCTTCTCGATCTCGAAATGAAAGAAATCTCAGGCGAGCAAGTTCTTAAATTTGTTCAAGAGAACCATCCCGATCTTCAAGTGATAGTCCTTACTGCTAAATCAGAAATACGCACTGCAATTAATTGTATAAAACGAGGGGCTTATGATTTCATATCCAAACCGTACGAGTTTGGTCAATTGGCATTTACGATTCAAAGGGCTATCGATCACCATAAATTAGTAATCGAAAATAAATTACTAAGTGCAAAAATTGCTTCTTCACCAAATAAAATAATCGGTGAAAGCGACAGTATAAAAAATGTAATTTTACTCGCTGAAAAATCTGCCAAATCAAATTCCAATATTTTACTTGAAGGAGAAACAGGAACCGGAAAAGAGCTCTTCGCTGAATTTATTCATAAAAATTCTGATCGTTCAGAAAAACCATTTGTTGCAATTAACTGTGCTTCACTTCCAGATCAATTGATTGAAAGTGAACTTTTTGGTTATGAAAAAGGTGCTTTCACAGATGCGAAAGCTTCAAAGCAGGGACTTGTAGAGATTGCAAATGGAGGAACTCTATTCTTGGATGAAATTGGCGAACTTAGTTTAGCATTGCAACCAAAACTTCTTCGTTTTCTTGAAAATGGTGAGTTTAGAAGAATAGGAGGAATCAATACACTTTCCTCAGATGTTAGAGTAATCGGAGCAACTAACAAGAATCTAATGGAAGAAGCAGAAAATAAAAATTTTAGACGTGATCTTTTGTTCCGCTTAAATGTAATAACTCTTACTATTCCACCACTTCG
>Ga0172380_10003017_pt1 | contig 24270 bp, 21 predicted proteins | sample Leawe162metaG_FD_119747 | JGI IMG/M metagenome (GOLD analysis project Ga0172380, IMG submission 119747) | Leachate microbial communities from a municipal landfill in Southern Ontario, Canada - Leachate well 162 metaG | ecosystem: Engineered > Solid waste > Landfill > Unclassified | place...
ACAGCCGACGAAATCAAGGCGGCCATCGTGGCGGACGCACCGGCCGATGCCCTGATCACGGCCGCCGACAAGTCCGGCAATGATGGCTCCGGTGTCGTCACTGCCCTCACGGAAACCGCGCTCGCCGGCGGATCCGATGCCCTGACTTTGCAGGTCTTCATCGAAGAGTCCGACACCTCAAACTTCGCCAGCTCGAGCGTGGTCGCAGGCGGAGAGGCCGTCACCGTGACCGCGCTGAAGACCTACATCATGCAGCTGAAGCGGGCCAAGCGGTACATGCGTGCGGCCGTGGACTTCACCGCCGGCGCAACCCCGACCGCCCTGCTCTCGGTGCTGATGCTCAAGTGGCACCAGGCCGAACCGCCCATCCTCACCGCTTCACCCATCGACAACAGCTGACCATGAACATGCACGAAGAACTCCAGGCCGTAGACAACGCCCTCAAGGCCGAACTGCAACACCTGCAGGACCTGCGCCGCGACCCCACCAGTCACGGGCTCGGCCGGGAGATCTCGCTCGCGATTACCGAACTTCAGTCCGTCCGGCATTGGATCCATGAAGGGATACGCCGGGTCCCTAAAAACCAATTATCAGCAGGAGAGGAAAACAATGGCTGACATCAACATGGAAGATCTCGATCGCGCAATCGGCGCACTTCCGCAAGACGACGAAGGTGACCAGGGCACGGCCGGCACCCCGGACAATCCGCCGGATAACGACCAGCAGCAACCACCCGCCGGCCAGCCGCCCGGTACCCAGGCAACCCCGCCGGACCCGTACCATGCGCTGAGCCGCGAACAGATCATCAAGGAAAACGAAGAGCTGAAGCAGAAGCTGCTCGACCAGGTGAATCCGCATGCAGCTCAGCCCGAGGCAGCTTCGCCACCGGCCGAAGTGAAAGATGAACTGGAAGCCAAGATGGAAGAGGCATTCGCCTGGGCAACGGATCCGGATCAGGTCAAGGCACTCGGCCCGGCCGAATTCGCCAAAAAGATGGCCCAGTCGATGAAGCAGCTGGTGGGTTCGTTTTACGACCACACGGAACAGAGCCGGATGCAGCGCACCAAGGTCATCATGGATGCTGCGCAGGAATATTCAGAGCTGAAGACGGACAAGGACTACCGCGCCCTGGTCAGCGACATCATCAACAGCGCGACGAAAGTAGGCAATTCGATCTCCCTGAAGGAAGCCTGTGCCAAAGCCGACCGCTACCTCAAGATCGATAGAAAAGCCGCAGAGCCGCCCGCACCGGCCCAGCCGGGCGCAGGCGACACTCCCCCCCCTAACAGTCAACAGCTGCCCAATACGGATGTTGAAAACGGCACGCGGGCGCCGGGCGGTGGCGAAGCTCCGGATGGATCAGGAGGATCCATCCTCAAGGGCACGAGCCGCCGGAATGGTCCGCTCGGTGGTCTGTAGAAAAGACCACCTGAATCTTCAGGGGTGTAAATCCCCGAGAAAGGAGGAAAAACAACTATGCCAAGTCTAATAGCTGCAGGCGCACGGGACGCTCAAAGTCTCGTAACGCGCATCTACGATGTGAAAGATGAAATCGCCCTGCTCGACGCCAATCGGTATCCCCTGATCGGGTTACTGACCAACGCCGGGAAGGACCTCGTCCGGAAGAAAGGCGCACCGATCAAGAAGGCTGTCACCGACGACCCCGAATTCAAGGTCTTCGAAGACTCTTACCTGCCCCGCGTTTTCACCGGCGAAAGCACGGTGGATCCCGACGGCGGGAACCTGACCCTGGCCGCGAACGGTACCAAACTGCTCCCCGGTGACGTAATCCTGGTCACCTCCCAGGGCTGGCGTTTCCAGATCGTGAGTATCACCAGCGACACCGTGGTCGTGGTCGGCGCCGAACTCGGCGGTGCGACCGGATCTGCTGCCACTGCGGTCGGAACCGTCCTCAAAATTGGCAATGCCAACCAGGAAGGCGCGGATATTCGTGCGATCAAGCGTACCGACCCGACCCCGTCGAGTGGGTACACGCAGATCTTCCGCAATTCGGCCGGCGCAACCCGTACCGAGCTCAACACCAAAACCTACATCAAACTGCGTGACCACGATTACCAGCTGCAAAAAGTGGCGATCGAGCACATGCAGGACATCGAGCGTTCGTTTTGGTTCTCCAAGCTCGCGAAGACAAACGGTGTTGCCGGGACCAGCGGGACGATCCGGTACACGGAAGGCGTCATCAACAAAATCCAAACCAACCGCTCTGCCAACATCGACACCGAAGCCGAGTTTTACTCAGCACTGCGCGCCCAGGGATTCAAGTATGGCCAGAAGGAAAAGTACGCCTTTTGCGGCGGCAACTTCATGGACATGATCGATTCCTGGTATCGCAACAAGCTGCAGGTCTTCCAAGGTGATGATACCTACGGGATCCTGCTGAACAAGCTGCGCACCGGTGCCGGCGTTGTGAACCTGATCCATAACGAGATCTTCGATGAGGTCGATCAGTACAGCAACTACTGCGTGATGGTGGATATGTCCACGATGCTGTACCGCTTCCTGGAAAAATCCGATACCAAGCTCCTGACGAATCGCCAGGGCAACGGTGAAGACGGCCAGATCGACGAGTACCTCACCGAATGCGGTCTCTACATGGAGAACGAAAAGAACGACGCCATCTTCAGCAAAGGCGCGCTCTAGTCGGTAGCGGAAACATTGCCCGTGGCGACACCCTCCTCAATGGCCACGTGCAACCTTCCGGCACCGACCCGGGAAATTAAACATCTTACATGGGGAATACCATGAACGAGACTGACGAAAAACCGATGATCTGGGCTGACCCCGAAGCATCGTTCGGCGACCTGCGCGCAGCCGCACTCAGCGCCGGCCTGAAGGCTGACGGCACCAAAGACGAGCTCCGCATCAAGCTGCAAAAAAACTACGCTCAGCAGAACCAATCGCAAGACACGCCGGCCGATGGAGACCAGCCGGTGTACAACGGTCCGGCTGATGAGCCGGCCGCCTTCGGCCAGGGTGACAACACCGTCCAGATCCAGCCCGATGTGAACGTACAGCCGGCCCCGTTGCCGGTGCCCGCGCAGCCGGCAGTCGCCACGGTCCCGCCCGAGATCACGGCCAAGATGGCTGAGCTGCAGCGGCAGATAGAATCCATGAAGATCACGATCCAGCAGGTCACTACCCGGGAATCGCAGCCGATCCAGCAGGGCGATCTGACCAACACGATCGGCGTGGAAGAGGTCAAGGAACCTCGCCGCTATTACGCGCCGCAAGGGCTCAACCTGCGCATCGCCATGAAGTCCCGGTACACCAAGGAAGTCGAGGGCAAGGCCGTGACAGTCGCCGGCCACATGATCGAATTCCGCGACGGTCTGTACACCACCAAAAACAAACAAGAGATCGAGTACCTGGAAGCCCAGGGTCGGTACCAGGGCGCACATACGATGTTCGGGCGGGTCTATTACCTGATGACCCAGAAGATGAGCCTCAGTGACCTCAAGTCGCTGCAGAAATCGAACGCCGAAAAAGACTCCGAGATCGCACGTCTGCAGGCGGAGCTCAACAAATACGCAGGGCTCGCCCAGGGACAGCAGAGCGATCCGAACGCTAACCGACTTGCCAAACAGGCGGCCGGCCGTGATGGCTTACCAGGCGCGGGATCCGACGGCGCCAAATTCTAATCTAAGGAGATGCAGTGAAGATTACCGTAACCACAACCTCGCAAACGCTGGCAACGATCCTGTCCGCCGCGCAGGAAACACAGCTCAGCGCGGCGTCCGGGAAAGCCCAGAATCCGAACATGGTCATCCAGAACCAGGGCTTAAACAATGTCTTCGCTGCATTCGGTGCCGCGGCCGTCGTCGGCGAATGCCTGCTGATTCCGCCGAACGGATCCATCAACGTCATCGCCCGCAACCTCGGCAGCGTCAACCTGATCGCTGATGGCGGCAGCAATACCAACGTCGTCGTCGAAGCGTCAAACGGCGAAGTTTCCCTCGGCAACCTGACCGAGGTCAACCTGGAAGCCGGCGACCTGCAGATCGGTGCCGTTGAGGTCAAAAACTCCAGCGACGATACCCGGGCAACCGTCACCGCCAGAGGGCTCCAGGTAGAAGCTGCCGGAGCCGTGGCGGCCGGCGCGGCCGACAGCGGCAATCCGGTCAAGGTGGGCGGCAAGTACAACGTCACGCCGCCCACGCTCGACGACGGCGACAGAGGCGATGCCCAGCTCAATGCCCTTGGCGCACTGCTGGCTGACCTGCAGACCCGCATCACCGGCGAAGATTTCAACCTGAACCTGCTGCGCGTGGCCGGCTACGGCGTCGCCACCAACCTCACCGCCAGCGGACTGGTGAAGACGGGCGCAGGCATTGTGCTGGGCGTGTACGTCGCCAGCACCAGCTCGGGCACGTTCAAGCTCTGGGACAACACAGCAGGCTCAGGCACGGTCGTCGTGAACACCACGACACCGGCAGCAGGTGGGGTATTCATCCCCATCGGTGCCGCGTTCAGCACGGGCCTGTACTGCACGATTGGCAGCACGATTGATCTGACCGTAATTACTATCTAAGGAGCCGATCATGGCTGAAGCAAAAGACGGCTACAAATTCACAGACGCCAACATCATCGACGCCAACGGTCATGTCCCGGTCGAGTTCACCATCGGTGGCGAGACGATCACGGAAGTGTTCGATGCACGCTTTGTCCCTACCGGCGACAAGGCCGAGCTGGCAGCCTGGGCGAATGATTATATCGCCGCGTACAAGGCAGGGCGGTCGCAACGGGCCACAGAGCTGACCGTAGACCCGGCAGCGAAGGCAATCGCTGGCACGAAGCAGGACGCAGTTACTCGCAGCGTTAAAGAGGCGTAGGCATGGCCCGCATCTCCGTCAATCCGAATCTGGTAGAAAACGCAGGCTTCGAGACGCTGCCCGCTTTCGTCGCGCCCACGACCGCTGATAACGTCTGGATCGACGGGAGCGCGTCCGGCTCTGCCAGTGACGACCAATACGGCTGGGCACTGAATAAATCCGGCACAGTCGCTGGTCAATTCGACACGGCGGAAAAGTACGCCGGCGCCGCGTCGCTGAAGCTTTCAACCGTGGATATCTCGTCATTCATCGAAGTCACTCCGGTGCAGCCAACGTTTACCGCAGGGCGTATTCGCAGTCACGGTATCCCGGTGCTGCCGAGCACGTCGTACACGCTTAGATACCGCATGAAAACGAGTGTGGTCAGCGGAGATTCCAGCCACGGTGCCTACGTAAACGTGCTCGAATACGATGGTGCTTCAACATCGGTTATCGCAGATCGCCCAGGGACTATCGTAAAAACTACGACCGACTGGACTGAATACACGATCACATTTACGACCAGCGCTAACTGCAACTTCGCCGTTCCAAGCCTTCGCGTCTACGGCCACACAGGCGCAGCCACGCTAATCATGGATGCATGGTTTGACGATCTCGAACTCAAACCAACCGTCGCAACAGCCCGCACCGCAGCCACATCTCGGGGGGTGGTGAAGGATTATCGGGCGTCACTGAAATTCGGGGGAAGTGACAGGATTACGTTTAGCGACATCGCAGCTTTACGATTCTCCGGCTCGTCTGCTTCGTTTGCGGCATGGGTAAAGCCAGCCGCCATCGGTGTAATTATGAACATTCTAGGAAAGTCGAACGGCGGTATCACAGAAGGGTACAGGCTGAGAATATCAGCCGACGGGAAGGTGACATTTTTCGTCGCAGTCGGCGGCGCACAGGAAAGAGTGGACACATCTGAAATACTTGTGCCGCATAAGTGGTATCGGATTCTGGCAACTGTTGGCCCAGGATTTGCACGGGTATATCTGAATGGAAATCTTGCCCCCGACGAAGAGGCAACGACTGGAGACATGACACCGTCTACGGCAATCTTTTATATCGGACAAGACCTAGCGGCAGCAAACGGATTTAATGGCCCTATTCAAGCGGTGAAAATTTGGGATGTTGAGTTAGATGCGGCTGAGGCCATTGCAGATTCTAATGGGTTCGACGTAGCACCGGACCGAGTTGTACGCGATTGGAATTTGGGAGCTGGAGCAGGAACAACCGTAACGGATGCAGACGCAAACGACACCGGCACCATCACCGGCGCAACATGGTCATCCGACACACCCTGCAGGGCGCGGCAACTGGTCAACGGCAATCTGGTCCCGAATGGAAATTTTGAAATAGCACCGCCTTTTGTGGCTGCGACGACAGTGAATGACCGAATCGTGGATGGGAATGCCGCTGGCGCGACACGGGGTGACTACGGGATTTCGATATCTGAGGCAATGAAGATATTTAGATGGAAGATGAACACCTATAGCACCACTTCTCCAGCTGTTCAGTATGACGGTGTAGAAAAACACTCTGGTTCGTATTCAATGAAGTTGTCAGGTACCGACATTAAAGAGCGAGTAAACCTTACCTTAGCCCAGCGGAACTTCGGCGATCTTAATGATGCTGCTGACATCCGAATGACATGCATCCCCGTCCTACCATCGACTGAGTACAAGTTCAGTTTTTGGACTATGGTTGACGTTCAGGCAAAAACAGGCGACCCGTTCGGGCAACAAAGAGTTTACGCAGCACCGGTAGAGCATTCAGGATCAAGCTATCTACAACAGTCGAAAGTGTATATAGACGAATCAGAAACTGATTGGACATACCATGAAGTGATATTCACGACATCTGCAAATGCACGATACATCAACATATATGTTCAAGCGGGTGGAACAGCGAGTCATTATTGGACCGGAGCACTCTGGATTGACGACATCGACCTGCGCCCGACCACGCCTGTAGCCAGACTCGCCGCATAAGGAGAACACCATGAAAAACGCAGCCATCCCACTGCAAACCCTCGAAGACACCCTCAACTACCTTGCCGGCCGGCCTTGGATCGAAGTCCATGTGCTGATCGCCCAGCTGCAGAGCTGCCCGGCCATCCCGGAACCGAAGCCGGAAGATAAAGAAGCACCGCCCAAACCGTCCGAGAAGAAAGGATCATGATATGACCCGCTATATCAGAGCCGCACATCCCAGGAACTATCCGCCAAACACGTCGCGCAACACCACCTATCGCTCATATCCGCACGTCACTGTGGGATTTTCCGGGTATGAAGATTACACGCTCGGCAACAGCGGACATGTCGATAAAATCAACCAAGCGATCGATGCCGTCGCTTCGGCCGGCGGTGGCATCGTAGAGGTTCTGGGCGGCACGGTTGAGGTGGATGCCGTTATCAACGCGCGCGAAGGCGTCACCCTGCAGGGCGCTGGGCGTGGCGTTACCATTTTTGACTCCAGTGAATGGAACCAAAACGTGGTGATCATCACATCGGATTCACCCGGGCTGGCCGACTTCACATTTCGGGACTTCAGCATGATCGGCCGCTTCACCCCGTCGATCTCCGGATATGCCAGCGCCGGCCAGCGCGGCATCGGCATCAGCCGTGCGCGACGGATAGTGACCACAGGCGTGTACTTCGAAGGATTCCTGGACGCTACGGTGTTTGGGAAGAAACAATCAGATCCCTTTGATGACCAGCTCGGTCCGCTGAACATCCAAGAGGTGGTTTTTGACACAAACTTTATTTACGACTGCGTAGGCGGGCTGCAAGGATTCGCCTGGGACCGGGTCGTATGGTCCAAAAATTCATTCGAAAAAATCGGGGATGATGCAATAGCCTTTCTGGGCGCGACGAACAGCGCCCCACACGCCACGTCTGCAGTGCTGATTGGCAATCACATGAAAAACGGCCGACCCACCAATTCGCTCGGCTATGTAGGACCAGGTATCTTTGCCAAAGTAGACGGCGGCGGAAACGGGCCTGAAACGCTGACCAAACTGATCATGATGGGAAACACTGTCCTGGACGTGTACAGCGCCGTCTACCTGGCCAACTGCAGTGAGATTGAAATTGTCGACAACCAAATCGAACAAACCTACATCTCGTCGATTTACGGTATCGGCAACGCGAAAAAGCTGATGATCAGTTTCAACCAAATCACCAATCCGAACACGTCCGCGTCCGGATCACATGCCGCCGTCCAGCTTGCCGGCGGTGCCGGCACAGCCAGCGATGATGTCGATATCTCGCATAACCAAGTCTACGGCACCAACACCGGGCAAAAGCAGGGATTCAACCTCGAAGGCAGCTACGAGAATATTAAGATCAAAGACAACCTGCTGAAGGACTGTAACGGGCATTCTGCCATCTATGCCGAAACGGCGACACGCATCGATGTCTGCGGTAACACGATCGACGGGGACGCTGCACGTGCCATTACGGTGAGCGGTGTCGATGCACATATCAATGACAACACCATTAACGGAACCTTCTCCGTCGCCAAGATCGCCGGCACGGTGACCGGCACTAAGATTGTCCGCGACAACATCGGATACGTGACCGCCAACAAGGGTACCGGGACTATCGCCAGCGGGGATACGACTGCTGTCATCACACACGGTCTGGACCGGACGCCAGTCGCCGCAGACATCCACATCATGCCAACAGAGAACCCGACGACTGAGGTGGGCTCTATCTTCATCACCAGCATCAGCGCTACGCAATTTACCGTGAATGTCGAAAACGCGCCGAGTACCTCCGGCCTCGACTTCGGCTGGAAAGCGGAGGTGCTCTGATGTACTTAGCCGAAATCCTGATGGACGCAAAAAACGAATTGATGGCCAACAACTCTGATGGCTACTGGAAGGACTCTATCCTCGCTCAAAAGATACGGAGCGCACTGCTCGAGCTGCGGCAGTTTTCCTTTCAGCACCCGCGCACCGGCGATGTGATCGTGCCGGACTGGGATTTCACCATCGAGCTCAGCCAGGCGTCCGTGACCGTTGCTGAAGACGAAACGATCACCGTCCCGACCGACATGGCCAGCGGCGGCCTGCGCCTGGTCAAGGTAACCGACGACGATGAGCTGGAGATTGAGTACGTCTACGTGGTGCCGGACCGCTACTTCAATGACGACGCTCAGTATCTCGGCATTTGCACGATCGTCGGAACGCAGATCTATCTGAAGCGGGACTACGGCGAGATCGAGGGATACGTGCCGGTCGAGGTATCCGGCGACACGATCGAGCTGGTCTACGTCAAAAGACCCGACACGGCCGCAATCACCTCCTTCGGTGACATCACGGCCGTCGCCGACAACGGATCCGGCAAAGCCCGCTGCAGTAGCACCGCACACGGCCTCTCGACCAGCAGCGCCATCGTCATCGCCAGCTCCAATCATTACGACGGTCAGCAGACCATCTCGGCCGCAGCGACCGATACGTTCGATTTGACGGCCGCATACCACGGCACCTCGAAGGGCACCTGGTACATCTCCAGCGAGCTGGTGCTGCCCGACGAGTTCCGGGAAGCGGTCATGCTCATGACCTGCGCCAAAGCCCTACCGCGCAACAAAACCTACCTGGCGGCCGCTCAGTATTACGACGAGGAATACCGCGCCAAGCTGGTTGCCCTGGCACTCAAGCAGGGAAAACAAGACACCAACGTCGTACTCGGACAGGCCGGATCGACGAGATGGCTATAAGGACACCGAAATGCCCAATATCGACATCAGCAATTTTCAAGGCGGAATCTCCCCCAAGCCGAACCGCGGTCCCGAGGGATCGTTTAAGTATGGGTACGGACTGGATATCCGCGGCGATGTCGACAGCCTCACCTGCAACCAGGCCCTAAAGAAGATCTCAGCATCGACAGTCACCGATCTGATCCTGTGTTTCGTGCCGGCCAGCGACGGCAACCTCTACGCCTTCGGGAATGCCGGTGCCATCTACCGCATCAACAGCAGCAATGTCGTCACCAAAGTCCACACCTATGCCGGCGCCGATTCCGTGAAGCAGATCACCGGCGCGGCCGAGTACACCTGTTACGACGGGGCCAATTATGTCCCCTACCTTTTTTTTGCCACCGCCGCACATCTCCACCGGATCAAGCTCAGCGACGCGGCCGGGACCTGGGCCGGTAATGTGGTTGAGGACTGGAAAGCCTTCTCCGCCGATGATACCGGCTGGCATACGATCGTCGAGGCGATGGGCGACCTGCTGATCGCCGACGGCCAGTACCTGGCGATGGTCGACTATGAATCCGCCTACAATTCTGAAGCACTCGACATCCCAAAACCGCACCGGATCAAAACTCTTTTGCCGCTCGATCAGCAGGTTTTGCTCGGCAGCTTCATCCGGGATGAGGTATCGGAAGGAAACATCTGGAGCTGGGACAACATCGCACCGTCCTGGTACCAGCGCCGCCGCGTCACCACAGACGGCGTCAACGCGATGCTCTGGCTCGATTTCATACTGATTCAGGCCGGCGAGCAGGGCAGCCTCTACTCCTATGACGGCGACTCGGTCGGCCGCTTCCGCAAACTCCCGGGCACGGGCGCTTTCATTCATCCGAGCGGTATGGCCGTCCGAGACGAGATCGCCTACATGGGCGTCAACGGTGACAACAAGGTCGGCATTTACAGCTTCGGCGCCGACTATCGCGGCGATACCCGGAAGCTCAATCACGATTACATCATCTCCACCGGGCACACCACGAACGTCCGGATCGGCGCTGTCTGCGTGTACAACGGACAGCTGTACGCGTCCTGGAGAGATACCACCAGCGGCACGGTGTACGGACTCGACACCGTCGACACGGCCAACAAAGCCACCGGGCGCTACGAATCGATGGAAGTGCCAGGCGCCGGAAAAGCGACGAAGACCCGCCTGGGACACATCAGGATCGCCTGTGAGCCGCTGCCGGCCGGATGCACCATCGCGGTCCAGTACCGGAACAATAACGGCGCCTGGCAGGACGCAGCGCTGGGAGACGGCACGCCTACCATGGCGACCACCGGCATGACCGAGGGATGGTTTGCCGTCGATCACCCGGAAGAGTACGGCCGCTGGTGCGAGGTGGCGGTTACGCTGACACCCTCAGGAAACACCGCCCCGGAAATCTACTCGCTCGACCTCTCTCTGGAGGCGGTGCCGAACAATGAATAATCCCCTCGCCCGCCTGAAGATGCCGTGGAATACCCCGGAGGAAACCCCGCCGATCGCATCCTATGCCCGCCCCAATATCCGGGAGGGTGAAGTGCGCGCGAGCAGTGTGCGGGATCTTTCACTGCTCGGCTGGTCCCAGGATGCCGTCTGGTCGGCTTCCGATTACAACACGGCCGCCTGGACGCAGCACACGCTGACCTTTGCCAACGGCCAGTACTACACCGTCGCCGCCGGAAACACCGGCAACATGGCCGCCAAGACGTATATTTACTTTAACCCGCGCACCAGCAAGACCGCGTATCAGCAGACGACACACGCCAGCCAGGTCATCGGCCCCAACAGCATCCTGATTGCCGTCTGCGCACCGAACGCCGACACGTCGAAGAAAGCCAATTACCAGGTCTTCGGCGGATCCGGCGGCGTCGGGATCTCGATCACGGCCGATTACATCCTGGTCAATGAATTATCGGCGATAACGGCCGACATGGGCTCGCTCACCGCCGGCGAAATCGTGATCGGTTCGAGCAACAAGCTCTGGCTTAACGAAGGTAACGACGGCGCCCTGAACATCGGCGGATCAACAAAGGCATCGGCACCGTTTCGGGTTACCTCTGGCGGCGTCCTGACGGCGACCAACGCCACCGTGCGCGGCACAATCCAGGGCACGGCCGGCGGATTCGGCGGCGCCAGCTACGATAAGGTGACGATCACCGCGACCGGGATGCAGCTCGCGGCCGGCGCCGACATCACCCTGGCAGACGACATCGGCGATCCCGGGATTTTCTACTTCGGTGCCGGCGGGAAGACATCGATCTCCAAGCAGCTCGGCGATATCTTCGTGCAAAACAATCAAGCGCAGGGCAATGCCGATGATCCGGCCATCTACCTGATATCGCGGCGTGTCGACGGCGGCGGAGCGGAAGTGGTCGCCAGCACGCTGTACGTTTCAACAGATGCCTCAGATCAGCGGTACGGCGGATACACCGGCGATTATTTCAACATGCTGGCGACTTATCTGTACACGCACAACGTCTACCCGAACGCCGACAATTCCTATTCACTCGGGGCAAGCGGCGCCCGCTATAACGAAGTCTGGGCGGCCAACGGCACCATCCAAACGTCCGACATCCGGCTCAAAAAAGACATTACAGCGCTGCCCTACGGCCTGGATGAAGTGCTGCAGTTCGAGACGATCCTCTACCGGCCGATCGAAGGCGGTCCCCTGCAGATCGGACTGGTCGCGCAGAACATCCTGCAACTCTGCCCGGAAGTGGTCCGGATCGGTGATGATGAGCAGAAAACCCTCCACCTGATTTATGAACGACTGATCCCTGTGCTGGCGAAAGCCATCCAGGAGTTACATCAAAGGAGCCTCCATGGCGGTTACTAAAGCTACCCCCAAGTACCGGGATCAAAACAAATACGAGCTGGTCAAACTCCAGGACGATGGGTCGGCGGAGAGCAAGACCGTCTTCGTCAAGGACAAAACGACCAACAAGATCATCGACGCCTTCGGCAACCCGAACGATGCCGCCCGTGATTACGGCGCGGACTGGGGCGCCAACGTCCAAACCGTAAACGGCATCGCCAATGATGTCGTCAAGGAAAAGGGCAAGTACGGCTTCAATTACGGCGAGGGTAAGACCTTTTGGCTGTCCAAAGAACCGCAGGCATTCCAGGCGTTCGGTACCAGCGACTGGGGCCAGATCAACAAGAAAGTCACAAACGTCAATCCGGACGATCTGGAGCACCTGAACATCAACTATCAGAACACCTTCGATGATGTGCAGTCGGGCACTGAGGACCTGGGTGATTTTTATCAGACCGCATACAAAACGAAATACGACGAGGCCGGGCTGGGTGAGGTCAAAACGAAGATGAGCTCTCTGCAGGAGCAAATCAACGCCAAGAAAAAAGCACTCGACGATTCCCTCGCCCAGGTTCGAACCAACCCGAATCAGTCGGCCGCCACGATCACCGGCAAGAACCGCGAGATCCAGCAAGTCGCCGGCGACGAGATCAACAACCTGATTGATCAGTACAACGCCCTGGGCAATACGTACAACTCCGGCGTCGAAGAGGTCACGCGCGCAATCAACCTGGAAGCGGAGGGTAAAAAGGTCAAGCTCAGTGGCAAGGGCCAGCAGCTGGAGTACCTCGGCGGACTGATCGGCGGTAAGGAAACGGCCGCAGCCCAGGAGCAAGCCAACGCGCTCGAGCTGGAGAAATTCAACTGGGACAAAGAACAGTGGGCCAGCGAAGTGGAAATCGCCGTCTACAATGCCGAAACGAGTCGCATCTCGGCGACCCGGCCGAGCGGCGGCGGGAGCGGCGCTGCGGATCCGCCTAACCTGCAGCAGATCAAAAACCGTGTCCAGGTCGGAACCGATATCTACGGCGAACCGGTATATGAAGAAAAGGTCGTCGGCTATTTCAACCCGGACACCGGCGAACCCGTTTATTACGATCAGAATGCCGGCGCAGCTACGCAGCCGGCGGATGACGGCAACGCCGCCCTGGGATCGCTGGCGCGCGGCATCGGCAACATCATCAACTTTTTCAGAAAGTAACCGTGGACATTCTGAAACTGATCCCCAAAACACTGCTCAACCTGTTCAGTAAAAAGGCGGAACCGAAAAAGACTGAACAGAAGTACGGCGGTCTCGGCCAGGACAAAGGTGCCATGACCATGGACCGCCTGTTCAGTTCTTCGATGGATCTGAATATTCCTGAACAAAAGACAGTCATCAAGCAGCCGACGGCGCCGGCAAAATCGGTCCGGGACGTCTCCCAGGGTGCCCGACAAAACCTCGACACCCGGACGCTGAGCGACATCTTCAAAGGCGTCGATACGTCCGACCAAGGCTATACCCCATACAAGAATCCGCTCCGGGAAACGATCGCCCAACTGTTCGGCGAGGGCAAGCGCAAGAGTGTGCTGCTGGACCGGGAAACGCAAAAGGATATCCGATCGGGCGCCGCAACCGGGCTGGCACAGGGCGTGGCACAGTCGGCGACATTCGGCTGGTGGTCCCCCACCCGCAACTTCAAAAGCGACACTGAACGCCAGGCGGCCGACGTCACCAAGCTGGCCGGCACGATCGCCGCCGAGATCGGCAAGTTTGCCCTTGGCGGAAAGGCGATCGATGCAGTCGCCCGCACCAGCCCATACCTGGTCAAGGCCGCGCAGATCGCCCCGAAGACCTGGAAGATTTTTACCTCCGGACTCAACTTCGCCGGCCAGGGACAGCTGCAAAAAGACCTGGCCGACAAAACGATCCAGGAGCGTTCGAAGCGCCTGCTGCTCGACTTCACCGAAGGCGGCGTGTACAGCCTGGCCGCACTGGACCCGAGCTGGTGGAAGTCGGCCGGCATCGTGGCGCCGGCATCGTTCACGCTGTCCGTCCTGCGCGGCAACGATATGAAGCAGGCACTGACCGACACGGTCGTCAATACGGCGATGGACACCGCATTCTTTTTGGCCGCCCGCGGCAGCCACGGTAAGGCTACCGATCAGATCACCCGGGAGGCGCGTGAGGAATCCGCCAAGTTCCTCAACGTCAGTCCGGACTCGTCCCCCGACCAGATCCGGAAAGCCTGGCGTTCGAAGGTCGCACAAGTGCATCCGGACAAAGCGTCGGCGCTCGGCCGATCAGAGCAAGAGCTGCGGCAGGAATTCATCAAAGCACAACGCGCCTATGAGTTTTTGACGAAGAGCAAGTCGCCGGCCGCTCTCACCGAAAAATCCCTTTTCAAAGAATGGAAGGATCTCTACGGCGAGATCTTCCGGGAAATGCCCACCCGGGCAAATGCCCTGGCAAAATCGAATCCGGAACTGCACCGCGCTTATATGCTGGCCACACAGGGCGGATTCATTGCCGGATCGAATGCAAAAGACTGGGACAATCTCCCGGGCAAATTCAGCAACCGCATCGATCAGAAGCCCCGAGCTCAGGTATCCGACGCCGACGCCCGTCTGGTCAATGTCGATATCGAAAAGGGCGGCAGCGGCATGCTCGGCAATTTCCTGCAGCATGAAAAACTGTACGCACAATATCCGGCGCTGAAGAATACCCGGGTACGTTTCAACCCGAGTCAGCCGGCCGGCACCGCATCGCTGGTCCCGGATCCCGAGGATCCCTTCATGATTGTCGGCACGGCCGGCGGCACCGTTGACGATGCCCGTAAGAGCGTCCTGCACGAAACCCAGCACATCATCCAGGCAATCGAGGGATTCTCCCAGGGGAGTACGCCCGGCAATGCTGAGGCGAAGGCGTGGCTTCAGGCGGGCGGACCGGCGGTCAAAAGCCAGCTCGATCGCATCAAGCTGCAAAACCCGGGCGCATCCGAAACCGAACTGGCAAAGCGCATGATGTTTGACCTATACGAGCGCTACGGCGGCGAGATCGAAGCCCGCGCCGTGGTTGACCTGGCCGACGTACCGCAGGACAAGCTGCCGGCGATCGACCCGTATGCCACTCAAGGGATCCCGCTGGAAGAGGTGGTGGATCGGATGGGTGTCAGCGGTGAGGCAGAACAGGCAGTCGATCAGCTGAAGGCGGATCCGAACGTGAAGCTGGTATGGAACCTGCCCGGCCAATGGGTACCGGCCAAGGGCAAACCCACATGGAACCACAGCAAGATGCTCTGGAACCTGATGCGCAACACAAAACACAAAAACGCCATCGACACAGACGTAACGCAGGCGCCGCTCGGTGCCGGCATGGCCTCCTGGATCATCGACACTCTGCAGTCCGGATCAAAGAATACGGAGCCGATCGAGACGTATCTGCGCGATGTTCGCCTGGCAAACAAGGCGATCACACGCGGCGAGTACCGCAAACTGTATGCCATCTTCAAAGCGCGCGATTACGACATCGACGGCTACAAAGAAGTGGTCGGCCGCCTGCTCGGCATCAAACCGGACGTGATCGGCAAACCCAGCGCCGCCGCGGGACGGGTCCCATATGAGCCGCTGCTCTCGGAACTGGAAGCGATGTCGCACCAGGAGATCACGCCGGCGGCCGTGCAGCGTGCGATGGAGATCCGCGACCAGCTGCCGGCCGAGCAGAAGGCCCAGGCCGATGTGGTCGTGCGCCTTCTGCAGAGCGCCCTGGACCCGCAGTCCGGAGCTGTCGCACAGGCCGCCAGCCCCGAGCAGCTGGGTGACATTGCCCGCCGGCGGATCGAAGAGATCCGAAACATGACGCCGGCGGATCCCGGCCGTATCGATCCGGAAAACCCACCCGAAGGCATGAAGCTTCGCGGCTTCCCTGAGACAGTACGTGACGACCCGGGCACGCCGCCGGCACTGGCCGAGACGGTCGGCACCGATCAGGCGCACTACTATCGCGTCATGCCCAACAAAGAAACCATGGCAACTGCCCGTGCCTATATAGAAATTAACGGTGAAAACGCCGCACTGCAGTACGCCATGAACGGAAATGATACCCAGGCCAATGCTGTGGCAATGACGCTGATCGGCGACTATCTGGCGCGCGGCGACCTGCCACAAGCCGAACTGCTTTACACCAAAGCCAGTCCGCGCTTCACTGCCCAGGGCCAGGCGATCCAGATCCTCGCCCAGTATTCGAAGTTCACCCCGGCCGGCGCATTCAAACACGCCCAGAACGTCATCGAAAAAGCCCAGGACGCCACCCCGGGCAAAGCAAAAAAACTCAAGGAACGCACGAAACAGATCACCGACGACCTGAACAAAACCAACGACGACGCAGTCGATCAGGTGATCAAGGACATCGACGGCGAGCTGCAAAAGATTGTGGGAAGCGAACGCGCCCCGAGTCAACCCAGACAGCAGCCGGGTACCCAAAAGCCTGCCGTGGGCGATCTAGTGAAGCGTCCGAAGGCGTCAGGCGACCCGGCGGAGATGCTCGCCGAACGCATCGCCCGGTACGTCACACCGTCGAAACCACCGAAGCCGCTGTCGGAAATGACCGACGAAGAGCGTGCGGAAAAAGAGATCCGCGATATGGTCAATACCCTGTTCCAGGTCTCCCAGGAAGCGCTGCCGACACCAACCAAACGGCCGCCGGCGGATCCGCTGCAAAAGGTCGTCGAGGCGATTAAGGACCGCGACCGGTTCATCGCCACCTGGCAACGCGCTAAACCGCTGGTAGAAGAAAAACTGCGTGTCCAGGATCCCGAGCTGCTCGCCCGCATCGAAGACTACCTCGCTTACGATCCGGATCAACCCGACCTGCTCAACCGGCCGTTTGCCAACCGCCAGCTGGAGCGCGCCATCCAGGACCGCATGAAGAAGCTGAAGATCAATCTGGGTAACCTGGTCCGCGGCTATTACAAAACGGCCAATCAGGAGCGGCTCGGGCTGCAGAAACAGATCATCGCCGAAACCGATCTCAACCCGGAGCAGGCCGAATATCTGTCCACCTACATCCAGCGCCGGTTTGATGAGCTGACCCGGGTCAAAAAAGAGCAGATCCTAAAGCAAATGTTTGGGCACCGGCCGACGCCAAAGAAGAAGGAACTGTACGAGCGCATCATCGAGATGAGCAACCTCGGCGCGATGAGCACGGCCGACCTGCGCCCCGCGGTGGCACAGAAGCTGGGCATGCCCTATTTCACCCCGGAAGTCGGCCGACAGATCGTCAACTATGCGAACCAGATCCAGGACCTGCCCGCAGACTCCTGGGAACGGGTGAAGCTCACCGCGAAGATGATGGACCTGATCGCTGCCCAGGTGCCGGCCGAGCTTGGGCAAAAGATCGCCACGATCCAGACCATGGCCCAGCTCCTGAACCCGAAGACCCTGATCCGAAACGTGGTCGGAAACACCTTCTTCACCATGCTGGAAAATGCAGCCGATGTGCTCGGTACCGCCATCGATATCCCGGCCAGCGTCATCACCGGTCAGCGTTCGAAGGTGCTGCCGGATGCAGGTGTCCAGGTGCGCGGCGCGGCAAAAGGGATGCGCCTGGGCTTCGAAGACGCCGTCGAGGGAATCGACACCTCCAAAGCTCCCACGAAATACGACCTTCCAAACCGCACCTTCCGCACCGGACCCCTGGGGACACTTGAGAAACTTCTGAACATTTCCCTGCGCGCCACTGACCGCGCTGCATTTGTTGGTGCCTACGAAGGCAGCCTAAACAACCAGATGCGGGCAGCCGGCGTGAAGGAAGCGACCGAAGAGATGAAAAAGGTAGCCACTGCGGATGCGCTGTACCGGACGTTCCAGGACAACAGCGCGCTTGCTCAAACGTTTACTGTCCTGAAAAACAAAGTCTTCAATCGGGCAGGCATTAAGGGCTTCGGCCTCGGTGATCTGATCCTGAAGTACCCGAAGACACCCGCCAACATCCTGGCACGCGGTCTCGATTACAGCCCGGCCGGATTCGTCAAAACGATCTATGAGCTGGTCCGGCCGACCGTCGGCGAGGGTCCGGAAAAGCAAAAGAAATTCGTGGAGAACCTGTCGCGATCCCTGATTGGATCCGGACTGATCTTCACCGGATACATCTTGGGCAAGGTCGGTATTATCACAGGAGAGGAAGCGCCAGACTATGAAATTGCCCAGGCACAACGCGAGCTGGGCGGCGGAAAATTTAAGCTGAACGTGAACGGGCTGCAGCGGTTCTTTTTCTCCGGATTCGATTCCGAAGCGGCGAAGCCAAAGAGCGGCGACCTGTTGGTGTCATACGACTGGAACCAGCCGATGTCGATCCAATTGAGCATGGGTGCCAATGCGGCGACCGAGGCTCCCGGGGTGTCTTGGTTGGACTCTTTTGTCAGCCAACTGGAGTCCGGTACAGAGACCCTGACCAGCCAGCCGCTGCTGACCGGCATAAGCCGATTCTTCACCACTCTGGGTGATGAGAACCGAGGCGGACCTATCGGTGCCTTTGCCGACGCTGGCGCCTCCCTCCCCTCCTCATTCGTTCCAACCCTCTTCAATCAGTTCGGGCAGCTGGCCGACAACCAGGCACGCAATGCGTATGACCCACGCCTGTTACAGCAAAGCATCAACCAGGCAAAGCGTCGGATCCCCGGGTTGCGCGAAACGCTGCCCAACATGCTGACGATATTCGGGAGGCCAGCAGAACAATTCGAAAACGATGGCAACAGCATCTTCAACGTCTTCTTCAATCCGGCATTTGTCAGCCGGTACAAGGAAGATCCGGTGCTGCAGGAGGTGATCGGCATCTACCAGAATATCGGCGCCACTGAGCAGGCACCGCGCAAAGTCCCGAAGAAGGTGAAGATAAACGGCGTCGACAAAAAACTGTCTGCAGACGAACTGACCGCCTACCAGCGGTACGTCGGTGTCCGCACCCAGCTGGCATTCGAGCAGCTGCTGAAGACTGATACGTTCCAACGCCAACCCGATGAGGAAAAGGCAAAACGCATGGGCAACATCCTCAGCGACATCAACACCCTGGCCAAGGCGGAGCTGTTCGGCGACAAGCCCAAAAACCTGAAGACCATCAAGGAAAGCCTGGGCGAGCTCGACACCATCAAGGGACTCGACATCGCCATACAGCGCGACCAGGTCAAGGACCGATACCAGCAGACCCGGGAATCGATCGCTGCGACCATTGCCACCGGAAAATACCAGGAAGCGGCGAAGATGGCTCAGGACTGGAATAAGCAGGTGCTGACCGACATTCAGGATATCTACCCGCTCATGCTGGTAGACAACCCACTGGAGGCAAAGGAATTTCGCCAGGGCGTGATCTTCACAGGAAACGAGATCCGCAACATCGCCCGCTCGATCCGGGTCGAGACTGTAACTGAAGAACGCAACCCGACTATGAATACATTGTTCAGCGGCATATAGGTCGAATTCCTACTCAACATCAGGACACAGGGGTGTACATGGAAAAGCGTATATCAATCGGCAACATCATCACCATCGCCATACTGATCGGGTCGATGCTTGTTCAGTGGGGATTCACGCAGTCGCGTCTGGATTCGATCGAGGATCAGGTACTCGAAAACGCGCAGCAGATTAACCTCATCGAAAGCAGCTTTACGCGCAATGACCTGCTCGAACAAAAGCTGATTAACATTGAACAGAAAATCGATACGGTCGACGCTAAGGTAGACACTATCAGGGCAGCACAATGAACATCTACTCACAAAACGATCCGCGCTGGGGCAACAAACTGCTGGGTCATTCCACCGTCAGCACGATTGGTGGATTCGGCTGCACCATCACCGACATCGGCATGATTCTGGACACGACACCAGACGCTGTAAATGACCGGCTGCGCGCGGTGCCCGGAGGCTTTGCCAACGGTACCCTGGTGAACTGGGCAAAGCTAAACCAGGCATTCCCACAGCTGAAGTTCATTTACCGGCATAGCACCTTCAGCGAAGCGACGATGAACGACGCCATCCGGCGGTACGGATTCGTGCTGCTCGAGGTTGACTACGATAACGCGCCAGGCACCCGGGATACTCACTGGGTCATTGCGCGGCATGACAACATCATCCGTGACCCGATCGACGGCCGTGATAAACACATCAGCCGCTACCCGCGCCGGACCGGCCTGTGCGTCCTGGAACTGCTGCAGCCGCCGGCACCTCCCATCCCACCCGCAAATCCATCTAACCCTATAGAGGAGGACTTTATGTCTCCGGAACAGTTCAGTCAGTTCATGGGCGCCATCAACAAGCTCCAAGCCACAGTGCAGGCGCTGATGGTCCTGCAGGTCGTGGTGCACAACCCGACGCTGGAAAAAAAGAAAAACAATCCGGCCGTGTTCGTCGTCGACAAGGACAGCAGGATCCCGCTCGGAAACGTCGACGAGCTGGATGCCTTCAGAACAAAGATCAAGGAGGTATGATATGGGCTTTGACTACCGAGACGAGCTGCTGATTCGCCGCAAAGACGACCTGCTCGACATCTGCGCCAGGGGATCCCGCAAACTGACCGGCGACCAGCGCGCCGAGTTGCTGCAGTACGGATACGGCGACGAGGCGATCCGGGAGCGGCGCGCAGAACTCGGGATCACAGAGCCGGAGCAATTGCCCGAGCTCATGTCAGTCAAAGCCAAATACCGTCAGGATCAATCGCGCAAGCGGCTGCTGAATTACCCGGCGGCCGTCGCCCACATCCAACACAAGGAATAAAACATGGACATCAACAATGTGCGGGAACTCCGCATCGAAGATATCGTCGGCGAGATCCTCCCACTGGCCATCACCGGGATCATCGTCGAGGCGATCAAACGCCTGGTCGGCATCACACCGCAAGACGCCCTCTCCCGGATCCTGCCGATCCTCTCACTGATCGTTGGCACCGCGACCTCCGTGCTGTTTAACACGGCATACGGGATCGAGGTCATCATCGTCAAGGGGATCGTCTACGGCGCCGTAGCAAGCGGCCTGTACGACCAGATCCGCAGCGCGATCGCCGGCGTAAAAATGGTTAAATAAACACCAACATCCAAACAGATGTGGGTCCCACGGCCGCCCGGTTTCACACCCGGGCGGCTTTGTTTTATACTGCGGCTGTTCTATTCATACTGGAGACATCCGATGCAAAACATGATTATCTTGTCGGTGGCAACGATTATCACAGCGATCGTCGCTGTCGGATATGTGAATGTCCAAAAGTTCAATGACTTAAACGAGAAAGTCTCCGGTGTTGAGAACGTGTGTACGGCACAGAAAAGCGCTGGCGAGTTTTGCTATGAGAAATGCATGCCTGTCGTTAAGAGTAACGGCGCCGAAGACCCTGAAGCAGCCTGCCTCGCCCGCTGCTTTTAATCATTAAGGATCGCATTATGCGCACCGCGCTTATCACCGCAATAAACGCCGCTCTATTAGTCAGTGCTTTGTTTTTATTTAACCGCATGAATAAAGACCATTTAGCCGCAGTTGATACTGAAATTGAAGAGGTGAAAATACTGTGTGAAGCGGCCTCAACAGACTCTGAAAAGTGTTTTACCACATGCTATAGAGATATGCGGCGGGCGGGCGAGCTCAACCCACAAGGTGGTTGTTTCCGCCGCTGTTTTTAATTGATCGACAGATCCACGGCCGTCGAGCTGACGGTGTAGGACACCCGCTCAGGCCGGTGAATGATCGCAGCCTGTTTGGCAGCGAAGAGATCCGAGTGATAGGTCGCTATTGTTTTCTCCAGCTTCGAATCCCGGACATGCAGGTAGCGGGTGGTGGTGAGAATGTTCGTATGCCCGAGCGCTTTCTGGATGTCGGTGATGTCGGCGCCGTTATCCAGGAGGTCAGTGGCGAACGCATGCCGGAAGGCATGCGGCGTGATGCCGGTGATGTCGTCGATGCCGGCGGCCGCCGCGTGCATCTTCACGGCGCGCTGCATCGTCCGGACATTGAGGCGCAGCTTCAGGCCCAGGGGATCGCCAGGCTTCGGCCGATCGTGGTGATTCAAAAACAGCGGGACGAATTGATCGCCTCGCTGTTTTAAGTATTTATCCAGGAGCTGCAGCACAGGCGCAGATATCCGGACAAAGCGGTTATTGTCTCCCTTCGTCTTCCGGCTGATCTTCGGTTTGACGTCCGATCGGTTCATGCCGGCGACCTCACTGACCCGCAGGCCTGTATCCCACATGAGCGCCATCATGGCAGCGTCTCTGGCAGCGGACAGGGCAGAGTAACCCTTGACCCCGATTCGCCGATAAGGAGCCGCCAGAATCGATCTGACGTGCTCGGTCTCGATCGTGCGAACGGTCGGATTGTCCGGCTTCGGAATGTCGATCCGGGACGGCTCCAGCGTGTCCAGGTTGCGCACCCGGCGCAGATAGTCCAGAAACATCACCAGGGCAATCAGGTAATACGACTGCGTCGACTTCGACAGAGGCGCACCCTTGCCGTTGTCCTTCACCTTCAGATGCCGTTTGTAATTCAGGACCAGATCGAAATCGATCTCGAGCGGATCCGCGATGGCAGACCAGTCCCGGAAGTAGGTTAGATACTGCCGGTAATTGCGGATCGTGTAAAAGCTGTTTCCCTGCAGATCCCGGGACTCCAGGAACTCTTTAATCAACACAGACAGACGTGAAGCGGGCATCAAAAAGCCCTCCCTTAAGTGGATAACCGAACAGTCTGTGTTTTTGCTGTTGGTATCCGCCAGGGAGGGCGCGCGCACAAGGCTCAATACGGTATCATGCCGCCCGCTTCTTTTTGGCGTAGTGCTCGAGGTGCTCCCGGAATGATTTTAATCCCGGACTCTGCGTTGTGTTCTGAGCCTGAAAAGCCGCCCAAACATTCTCGAACCCGTCGACGAGGCGGATCCATTTCTCCAGCTGCTGCTGAAGGGCGCGCTCGTGCTGGTAATATTCCGGGCTCTGCCCCTGCACCCAGGTCATCACGTCGATGGCCTGCTGATGTTGAGCGGGCGGTAATCCGGATATTTTAGAAAGAGTAACTTTAGTAACTTTAGATGAAGCTGAAGTTGATACTGAAGTTACAGCGTGACTTTGGCGTGACATCGGCGTGACAGAACCGTGACGGGTGGCATCATCCGCATCCGGTATGCGCTGGCGGCGTTTCCGCTCGCGAGCAAGGATGCGTTCTTTCTCATCTCGGACCATTCTAGCTGAGTAGATGACACCTTCTGATGAACGGCGGGGAATCCCAGCGCGGTCTAGCTCGTCGAGAAGAGTCACGTATTGCTCCGGAGTACATCCACACTTGCGTGCAATTGATTCCGGGGGAATAGGCGTGCCGTTCTTCGCGAGGTAGCCGTACCTTTCCGCGTCGTGCATGATGAACATCAATCTCAGCCAAAGCCCCTGGGCTTCCAGGGAGCAGCCGGAGATGTCGTCACGGAGCCAGTCACCGACGTACAATGCGATGTACGGTGACTTCCCCATGGTTGGTTTGTTTGTTAATGAGTTAGGTGTTGCGTTCGGGAGAGAGAGGGGCAGACCCCCACGCGGGAGGCTACCCCTCTCCCCCACTCGGATGAGACCCTCAAAACCGCTCATATATGAGCCATATGGCCATATATACGGCATATGAGGTTTGAGTAGGGGAGGGGTGCGTCACTTCCTGAAGACGTCGCAATGGTCCATATTGCCGTCGCTGTCGGCATAGTGCCGGAGCGTAAGCAGATCCGGGTCCCGGGTGCGCTCGAGATGCAATCCGTATTCGGAATCCAGCTCGATGCACAGCCGTTCGTAATCGGGCGCGACATCCACCACCTGGGTGTGTGCCGTCCCGGATAACGCGTCCGGACCTTTGATGAACAACAGTGCGATGCCAACGAAAGTGAACAAAACTCCC
>Ga0172380_10003018_pt1 | contig 24259 bp, 26 predicted proteins | sample Leawe162metaG_FD_119747 | JGI IMG/M metagenome (GOLD analysis project Ga0172380, IMG submission 119747) | Leachate microbial communities from a municipal landfill in Southern Ontario, Canada - Leachate well 162 metaG | ecosystem: Engineered > Solid waste > Landfill > Unclassified | place...
GGGGGGGAGGGGGGGGAGCAGATTAATATCCTGCGCAGACAGGGACAGCGCCCGGATTTTATTCAGATCACCCTATCCAATCCTGGCCAGTTACCGTCCGGTTTCGATTTTGAACACAATGCCGGCACAGGGCTGCAATTGGTCAGATCGCTGCTGCCCAGGGCGGGTGCGAAATTGTCCTGGCAGAGCCGGGACAATACCGTGATTACCCTGCTGGAGCTCGAACCACCCGTTATTTTCCCGGAGTCTGAACCATGAATGCCAACACCCCTTCCAAGCCCCAAATATTATTGGTCGATGATGACCGCCTGGTGCTGTCGACACTTTCGCGCGGGCTGAGCGGCGCGGGCTATCGCGTCAGCAGCGCGGAATCGGTGGATGATGCCGAGGCCATCCTGGCGGGAGGCGAGCGCCCGGACCTGGTTATCCTCGATGTCAGCATGCCCGTCAGGAGCGGGCTGGAGCTGGCGCAGCGGCTGCACTCGTTCGACCATATTCCGTTCATGCTGCTGACCGCTTACAGCGACAGCGAAATCGTCGATCAGGCAACCGCATGCGGCGCGCTGGGTTATTTGGTGAAGCCGGTCGATATGCCGCAACTGCTGCCGGCCATCAAGGCTGCCCTGGCCCGCGCCGGAGACATTCTTAGCCTGCAAGCTACCGGGCGGCAATTGCAAGCGGCGCTCGACAGCGAACGCGAAATCAGCATCGCCATCGGCATCACCATGGTGCAATACCGCCTTGACCGCAAGGCGGCTTTCGAACTGCTGCGCAAAACCGCGCGCAACCAGAACCGTAAACTGGCGGAACTTGCGTCGAATGTTATCAGGGCGAGTGAAGCGCTCAACCTTGGAGCATAAGCCGGGCAAGCCGGAACCAAAAATGTACGGTTTAGTCGAAAAAATCTTGTCACGTTTTGACATCATTTAACTGGTAAGAGGCTAAAAACATGGAGCCTAAAAAATCCTTGATTTTTGGAATTACCAGTAGTATGTTGTGAGCCTGTTCGGTTTGCCCTTGTCCCCGGCGCCGAATCCACGAGACCCAGAACACGTCTCTTAATCTTTCCCGTCATGGCTTACCCCATAAACGGGAATCGACGAAGAGTGCCAACAAGGCAGGAGGCGCGCGTGTTCCGGGGACTTGCATCTTGTTTTTCCAATGCCCATCTTTTTCTGGCGCTTGAAAAAGCCTGCGGCATCATGCCGTCTGGCGAAAGCCCTAACGTGAAACTCGCGCAGCAATTCGTTCGGCGCGGGTCTTACGATGGCATCGGCATGATCGCCACCCATTCAAAAAACCGCCCGCATCAAGCTACCCGCGACCGCAAAGGCAACTTTGGCGCGAAAAACTTCGGCCCGGATATTCCTCGTTTATTCATTCCAGATGGTTCGCGCGCCGCTTGGAGTGCATGTTTTGTTCTGCGTGCTTGAAGGAAAAATACCATGAAAATTCAAAAAGGTTTTACCCTGATCGAATTGATGATTACCGTAGCGACCATCGGTGTTCTTATTGCAATTGCCTATCCCAGCTACCAGAGTTACATCGTCAAGGGCAACCGTGCCGCCGCGCAGGCTTTCATGGCGGATGTGGCGAACCGCCAGAAACAATATCTGCTGGACGCGCGCAGTTACGCACTTGACCTGGCTACGCTGGGGATGACGGTTCCTGCCGAGGTCAGCAAGCATTACTCGGCGTGCTGCGGCATTGTTGTAGTCGCGTCCCCGCCGTCTTTTACCATCACCGCTATCCCGACCAGCAGCCAGCAGTCCGGCGACGGCACGCTGACGCTGGATAGCTCCGGCACCAAAACGCCTGCCGACAAGTGGTAAAGATGAAATGAACACAAGGCGGCCATCTTGCGGATTTACCCTGACCGAACTGATGATTGTGGTTTCGATCGCGGGCATTCTGGCGGCTATTGCTTTGCCCGGATTTCAATCGCTGACGCAAAGCCAGCAGGTAAAAAACGCAAGCTTCGAATTGTTTGCCAGCCTCAGTCTGGCGAGAAGCGAGGCCATCAAGCGCAACAGCAATATCACGTTGACGCCGACGGATGAGGATGACTGGGGCAAGGGCTGGACGATAGCTTCATCCGCCGAAACTATTAAATCGCAGGCAACGCTGAAAGGCGTGGTCATAACGCTTGGACCCGCCAGTGTGGTTTACGCGCGGACCGGCAGAGCGACAGCGGCGGGCGTTTTTCAGATTGATGTTTCGCCTGAAGACACCAGCATTCGTCGCTGCATCAACATCAGCTTGAGCGGAATGCCACGTAGCACCAAAACGAGTGGAGCATGCACATGATGGGCAGCCGCATAAACGCTACCCAAGCCGCCGGTTATCGGGGCAGAGGCTTCAGCTTAATCGAAGTGCTGGTGACCATCTTGATCCTGATGGTCGGCTTGCTCGGGCTGGCCGGATTGCAGGGTAGGGCATTGACTGCGCAGATGGAATCTTACCAGCGCTCGCAGGCATTGATTCTGCTGAAAGACATGGCGGATCGGATCAATGCCAACCGCAAAAACGCCGCATCTTATGTGACGGCTGGGCTGGGTACGGGGGCTGCATGTCCGGCAGTCGTGGCTGGCAATATTGCCAGTGCCGATCTGAACGAATGGTGTGAAGCGTTGCTGGGCGCGGCGGAAACACAAGGCGGCGCCAGTGTCGGCGCGATGATCGGCGCGCGCGGCTGCGTTTACGAAATTACCCCACTGGTTGCTGGCGTGATGGGGGAATATCTGATTGCGATTGCGTGGCAAGGGCTTAACAGCACGGCTGTTCCTGCCGTAGATTGTGGGGAAGGCGCATATGGCAACGAAGCCAAGCGCCGCGTGGTCACCCTGCCTATTTCTATTGCGAGCTTGATATGACCGCTCCAGCCAATCCAAGCATTTTAGCTAACCGGCAGCGCGGCCTGTCGCTGATCGAGCTGATGATCTCCATCACCATCGGCTTGCTTATCCTTGCGGCCATGGCTACTTTGTTCGCCAATCAAAGCAGGACGCGCAGCGAGCTGGATAAATCGAATCGCATGATCGATAACGGGCGCTACAGCCTGGAGGTGTTATCCGAAAACCTGCGCCTGGCAGGTTTTTATGGCACGCTTAACCCCAGTTCGGTCGCGCTGCCGGGAGCCATTCCCGATCCATGCTCCACGGTCATGGCCAACATTGCGGCAGCCATCCCTTTGCATGTTCAAGGATTCGATGCTGCGGATGCGGCTACCGCATCCGCTCGCCCGAGTTGCGTGCCTGCCACCTTAAAAACTGGCAGCGATATTCTGGTCATCCGCAGAGTCGATACGTCGCCTGTTGGTACCACGACCTACGCGATTACGCAGGCATCCGCATCCGCCGTGGCAGCCACCACCCCCTATCTGCAAGCGTCACAATGCCAATATGATTCTGTGGCGACCCCTTACATGGTGGGCAACAACCCTGCCAACCTGACGTTACGCCAGAGAAACTGCACGACCGCCAGCACCACTCCCTATGCCGATTTGCGGCGCATGATGGTGCAGATTTATTACATCGATGCCAACAACCAGACGGGCGATGGCATTCCCACCCTCAAACGTGTCGAATTAAGCGATGCGGGTGCCATGGCCACGGTTCCCCTGGTTGAAGGCATCGAATACATGCAAGTGGAATATGGTCAGGATGCCGATGACGATGGCGTGGCCGACGCTTATGTCGAAACCTGTGCGACTGTCGCATGCTGGTCGGATATCGTCTCGGTCAAGCTCAACATCATCGCCAGGAATATCGAGCAATCGGCGGGTCAAAACGATGCCAAAACCTACTCACTCGGGATGGCGGGGGACTATGCCCCAACGGGCGATGATCGCAAATACAAGCGCCACGCCTATACTCAGGTAGTTCGCCTGGTCAATCCGTCCAGCCGGAGGGAGGCGCCATGACATTCTCGTATAGCCAGCGCGGCAGCACCCTGTTGGTGGCGCTCGTCATGCTGGTGCTGCTGACGCTGATCGCACTATCTTCGATGAATGCCACCACTACCAGCATCCAGGTGGTGGGCAATGCCCAATTCCGTGAAGAGGCGGCCGCTGCCGGACAAGCAGCCATTGAAGCCGTGATCAGCAGCAGCGCATTCCAGACGACGCCACCCGCAGCGGAGCAAATTGATATCAATGGCGATGGTGTCATGGATTACAGCGTGACTTTCACCCCGGCGCCTAGCTGTGTTTCCTTTGTCACCTCTAAACCTACCGATTCCGGTTTGCCCAAAGTATGCACGGGTGTGGTGCCTTGTTATTGGACAACCTGGGAGGTCACGGCGGTGGTGGCCGATTTGCACGGCTCGGGCGCGACGACGACCTTGCATCAGGGTGTCAAAACCATTGCCGGCGTGAATTCCGCGCTGGCTTCTTGTGGTGTTTAGCGATCTGGAGATTGTCATGAATAAAACATTCAATAAAACCCTGCTTGCCTTGTCTTTGCTGGGGATGCTTGCTCCGGCGACGGTCGGGATGGCCGAAGATATCGACATCTACAAGTCCAGCAGCGACGATGTCGACAAACCCAACATCCTGGTCGTCATCGACAACAGCGCAAACTGGGCTGCGGCCAGCCAGCATTGGCCGGGCGGCATCAAGCAGGGGCAAGCCGAACTCAGCGCGTTGCGCACCGTTATCAGCGATCTCAACGAAGACGTCAAGCTGGGCCTGATGATGCTCACCCCAGGTACCGGGGGTGCTCATGACGGTGGCTATGTGCGTTTCAAGATACGCACGATGGACAGCACCAATAAAACCCGTTTCCAGGAAATGTTGGGCAATCCTGCGGGATGCACCGACGGTTTGAACAGCCTGAATAATACCCCCAACTGCATTTATCAAAATTTTTCCGGCGGAGCGTTGAATGAAAGCGTCGGCGCCAACGTCGATTACAGCTCGACCCTGTTTGAAGTGTTCAAGTATTTTGGCGGCTACACCTGCCCGGCACATGCCGATGACGGAGTGGCTAGATGCTCGACGGGAAGTGATGATGCCAGCCACTACGGCGCATACCGTTATTCCGGCAATCCGGAATCCCGAGCCGATTATCAAGCCTATCAACAGGTTTGTGGCACCGACTCCCCGGAATCCTGTGCGGACACACCGCGCACCGATCTCACCTACCACACCCCGCTCAGCGGCAGCGCCAGTTGTGCCAAGAACTTTGTCATCTTTATCGGCAACGGTTATCCAAGCCAGGATGCAGCTTCAAGCTTACTAACTGGTGTGGGCGGCGATGCCACACAATTGCCGCTACCCAATTTTACCGCGACACCCGTCGCCAGTCAGACATTGCTTGCTACCACCGCCCTTGGCACCTATGCCAACACTGCCGCCGGCAAAGCAGCCTGTGAGGCAGCGGCGGCGACTACCTATGGCGATACCTATGCCAGCTACACCTGCACTATCGCCAGCAGCAGCAGCAGCACCGCCGACACGCCGCTTGCCACCACTGCTTGTGGCTCCTATGCCGATGCAGCCGCCTGCGCAGCGGCGGAAACAACCGCGAATGCCGCCACCTATGACAGCGTCACTTGCGCCGACAGCGGAGTTGTTTGCGCTGCCGGCATCACCGCGTTGAGCGATACCGCCTGTGGTTTGGGTGCCACAGGCGGCACTTATGCCTCCGCTGCCGCCTGCACGACGGCAGAAACGGCTGCCAACCTTGCTATTTATCCCGGCGGCGTGACCTGCACCCAAAAAGCGGGGAACTGCTCCTACACCACCGGCACCGGCGCCCAGACTTCTTCCTGCCGTGCCGATCTGGCTTCCTGCAACGCCAACGCCGCCACCGATTTTCCGGGCTCACCCGCCTGGTCCAGCCGGAGCTGTGGCGCGGTGGTCACTGCAGGTTGCACTTACGCGGCAGCGGCCACTCAACAGTTTTGTTCCGATGATTCGACGCACTGTGGCACGCAAGCTACTGCTGCCGGCTTTAATGCTGCCGGTCGTACTATTGACTACACCTCCACCAATTGCGACCCCAATGTAGCGGGATACAAACGGTGCAATGTTTCCGGCACCAAGAACGTCACCACCGGCAATACCTACACCATCACCGGCACCGCTACCAGCGCCGCAGGCCTCAGTTTCAGCCGGGTGGGCTCGGGTGCGCCCACCTATTCATTCAGCCGAACCGGGCACAAGACGACCACGACATACAGTTACAATATTTATGGCAATTACACCATCAACACCATGGTTCCCACCGGCACCTATACCACGCCGACCGGAAGTGCCATCAGGTATGCCGACGAATGGGCGAGGTTCCTGAACAAGACCGACCTCAGCGCCGCGACCGGCCAGCAAAATGCGATCACCTATACGATAGACGTATTCAAGGACGCGCAGGATGCAGACCAGACCAAGCTGTTGATGAGCATGGCGACCGCCGGCGGCGGCAAGTATTTCAGCGCCTCCGATGAAGAGGCCATCAAGAGCGCGTTGCGCAAGATTTTTGCTGAAATCCAGTCGGTCAACAGCGTGTTCGCCTCCTCCAGTTTGCCGGTCAGCGTGAACACGCAGGGCACTTACCTGAACCAGGTGTTCATGGGCATGTTCCGACCGGATGGCAGTAGAAAACCGCGCTGGGCCGGCAACCTGAAACAGTACAAATTCAGGATATTTGATGATGGCGTGATGCGTTTGTCGGATAAAAACAACGAGGAAGCCATCAGCAGTACGACCGGCTTTATCGCGCCCTGTGCGGACAGCTATTGGACAACGGATAGCGGGGGTTACTGGGATTTCGCCCCAAGGACGGCAAAAGGCAGTTGCACGGCCCAGTCTTCCGCTTTTTCCGCAGATACCAAGTCATACTACTCCGATGCACCCGATGGAGACGTGGTCGAAAAAGGCGGTGCGGCGCAGCGGCTGAGGGGCGTTACCGGAGCGACCCAGAGCAGCACGAATTATTCTACGCGCGCGCTCAAGACCTGCGACGGATCGACGACGACCAGTTGCACCGCATTCACCGACTTTTCCACCAGCGCGATAACCGCCGCTGCTGGAGCCACGCTGTTGGGCGTCCCGGCAGCCGATGCCCACAATCTCATCGACTGGACGAGAGGGCAAGACCTGCTGAACGAAAACGACAATTCGTCGGGTGGCGTGGCGATTACCAACGAAATGCGCCCGTCGGTTCATGGCGGGGTTATACATTCGCAGCCTGCCGTGGTCGACTATGGCGGCGCAACCGGGGTGATTTCGTTTTATGGCGCAGATGACGGGGTATTCCATGCCATCGACGGCGGCACGACCGATACGGAGGGCGCCGAGCTGTGGGGCTTTATTCCTCCGGAATCGTTGGGTCGCCTGAACCGGTTAAAAGACAACGGATCGACAACCGATCTTATCCCGTTCCCGGCGGACCCGGTCAGTGCCGCGAGTGCCGGCGCCGGAGTTCGCAAGGATTATTTCTTCGATGGCGGCACCGGGGTGTACCAAAAGAGCGGAACGGTGTGGATATTCCCCAGCATGCGGCGCGGCGGGCGGGCAGTTTATGCCTTTAATGTAACCACCCCCGCCAGCCCGACTCTCAAGTGGCGCAGAGGCTGTTTTACCAACGACACGGCCAGCACGAATTGCTCAACCGGCTGGTCCGAAATTGGACAAACCTGGTCCAAGCCGACGCTTGCCTACCTCAGCGGCTATACGAGTGGCGGCAACCCAAAGCCGGTGCTGATTTTTGGCGGCGGTTACGACCAGTGCGAGGATAGCAATACGAGCGCCAGCAGCGGCTGCGGAACCAAGGGTGCGCAGGTGTGGTTTGTCGATGCGGATACCGGCGATATTATCCGCACCTATCCCACACATGGAAGCGTCCCCGGTGACATTTCTCTGGTGAACGATACCAGCGGCTATGTGAAATACGTCTATGCGGCGGACACCAAAGGTTATGTTTACCGCATCAATGCGGGGAGCTACGATGGTACAACCTTCGGCGCCTCGTGGAGTGGCATAACGCTGGGCGATACCGACATCGCCTATATGAGTGAGGCGGGTCACCCGCGTAAATTTTTGAGCGGCCCGGATGCCGTGCCGTATGCCCATTACAATGCCGTTTTGATCGGTTCGGGCGACCGGGAGCACCCGTTGAAAGACAGTTATGCCTGTGGAAACTTTAGCGGAGGTGTACAAAATCAATTTTATATGCTGATGGATCATCCGGATGCTTCTCCCGCACTCGCGACAGTGCTGTCGGGCGATGCAGACCCGGATATCGGGTTGGTTGATGTGACCAGCGGCACGTCAACCATAGCGCTCTCGGGAGATACGACAACGATTACGAACGCCGCTGGGGCAACATCAACCCGGGGCTGGAGGTTTAACTTCGGTCAGTGCGAGCAGTCTGTTAATAAATCGCTGACCATTGGGGGCGTAACCTATTTTGGAACCAATGCACCGTCCCCCACCACTGCGGCCTGCCAAGCGAACATAGGCATAGCCAGGGGGTATGCCGTCGATTTCGAGACGGGCAATCCGATCGGGGATGAGCGCTTTGCTGAGTTCACCGGCGGCGGCATGCCACCGTCTCCCGTAGCGGGGGTGGTGGACGTGGATGGCACCAAGCTACCGTTCATTATCGGTGGGGTTGATCCTGACGCGGCCGATCAGTCAGCGCTGCAAGGAACCAAGGTTGTGATCGAACCGACTGGCGCCAGAACACGTATGTACTGGTATATCCAGACGGATTGATGGTGGATGGCAGCTTCTGGTGTTTGGGCGGCTTTGCCCATGAGTCGCTTTTTTTGTGGGGTTTGTGCTTGACCGCCCAATGATTTTTACGGATGGCAGGTACGATCAATTCTCAGGACACCGCATTCTTGGTCAATATGCGCTTGCTGGCTGCCTTTGCGGCGTCTTTGTCCTTACACCTTATCGCCTTTGCGTTGCTGGTGTTTTTTATTCCTGCGACGGACTTTGTTGCTGGTGGGGCAAGTGCTTTGCCCAAAGCGCAGTTTATCGTGGCGATTGCGACACCGGAGAAATCAGGCTTGCATACCGCTTCACCTCCTGCGCAACTTCCTCAAAATGCCAATGCGGTAGCCGGGCAGAATACCCGCAATGGCAGCGCATCGTCCTCTTCATTTGCCTTGCAACGCGAACGCTATTTCTCGGTATCCGAATTGGATGTCATTCCAAAAAGCCAGCGCGACATCGACCTGTACCCCCCGGAGTTGCGCAACTTCAAGCATGGCGGCGGGAAAATCATTCTCAGGTTGTGGATCGACGAGACGGGGCGCGTCATCAAGGTTGAACCGGTGAGCTCTGGCTTGCCTGACATTTTTGCTGAAGTAGCCGCGCGCACTTTCATGCAGGCCGAATTCCTGCCGGGCATGAAAAATGGTTCGGCGGTGAAATCCAAGGTGGAGGCGGTGCTGTCATACCCCTCGCAAAATTTCTGAAGCGGCGCTGCTTAATGGCGATAAAGGGATAGGCCATTCCAAAAACGAAGAAAAATATTGTACGGCGATGCGCTTTTCGATTTCTAACGGGCATGGCGAGTTTCATTATCAGAGGTGGTGGCTATGCCCGTTAGTCGGGAGCTTGGTTTGCCAGAAATTTTTCCTGCACAAAACGACCGCGCAAGTTGTTATTTGGAATTTCGGGCAACTTTGATACAATCGCGTCCGCTTTTTCAACTTACAACAGGTGGGAGATATAAATGTCTATTGAACAACGCGTTAAAAAGATCGTTGCCGAGCAACTTGGCGTGAACGAATCAGAAGTCAAAAACGAATCTTCTTTCGTCAACGATTTGGGTGCCGATTCTCTGGATACCGTCGAGTTGGTGATGGCTCTGGAAGAAGAGTTCGAATGCGAAATCCCCGACGAAGACGCGGAAAAGATCACCACCGTCCAGCAAGCCATCGATTACGTTCTGGCGCATCAGAAGTAACTTCCTTCTTTAATTCTGTTTCCCCACCCTTCATTACTATCCGGCGGAGTCAGTTTGTCTAAACGTAGAGTTGTCATTACCGGACTGGGGATTATCTCCCCAGTCGGGATCGGGATTCCCGCTGCCTGGCAGAATATTGTCGCGGGGAAATCTGGGATCACTAAAATCACCCATTTCGATGCCAGTGCCATGGCCTCGCAAATTGCCGGAGAAGTGAAGGATTTTGACGCCACCCAATACATTCCCGCCAAGGATGCGCGCCGCATGGATCGCTTTATCCATTTCGGCCTGGTCGCCGGCATGGAGGCGTTCAAGGATTCCGGTCTGGAAGTTTCAGAGCAGAATGCCGAACGCATCGGCGTGAACATCGGCTCCGGCATCGGCGGCCTGCCGATGATCGAGGATACACACAACGATTACCTGGCCGCAGGGCCGCGCAAAATATCGCCATTTTTTATTCCGGGCACCATCATCAACATGATCTCCGGCAATCTGTCGGTGATGTACGGGTTGAAGGGGCCGAATCTGGCGATGGTTTCCGCCTGTACCACCGGCACGCATTGCATCGGCGAATCGGCGCGCATCATCGAGTATGGCGATGCGGATGTAATGATTGCTGGCGGAGCGGAAGCAACGATTGGCCCGCTGGCGGTGGGCGGCTTCGCCGCCGCGCGCGCGCTCAGCACGCGCAACGATGATCCGGCTACCGCCAGCCGCCCGTGGGACAAGGATCGCGACGGCTTCGTGATCGGCGAAGGCGCGGGGGTGATGGTGCTGGAAGAATACGAACACGCGAAGGCGCGCGGCGCAAAAATTTACGCGGAACTGGCCGGTTACGGTATGAGCGGCGACGCTTACCATATCACTTCGCCGAACACCGACGGGCCGAAACGCAGCATGTTGAATGCGTTGCGCAACGCCGGGCTGAACCCGCGGGATGTGCAGTACGTCAACGCGCATGGCACTTCGACGCCAATGGGCGACAAAAACGAAACCGACGCGATCAAGCTGGCGTTTGGCGATTACGCCAAAAAACTGGTGGTGAATTCCACCAAGTCGATGACCGGCCATCTGCTGGGCGGCGCGGGCGGAATCGAGTCGATATTCTGCGCGCTGGCGGTACACCACCAAATTTCACCGCCGACCATCAATATCTTCGAGCAGGACCCGGAGTGCGATCTTGACTACTGCGCGAATATCGCACGCGATATGAAAATTGATGTCGCGGTGAACAACAACTTTGGCTTCGGCGGAACCAACGGTTCTTTAGTGTTTCGCAAAGTCTGACCCTTTCCCTACGCGATGCTGGTCAACGGTATACCCGGTAACACGATCAGCATCCGCGACCGCGGCTTGCTCTACGGCGACGGGGTGTTCCGCACCCTGCGCGTCATCCGGGGCAAGGCGCTGCACTGGCCTCTGCATTACCTGAAACTTCAGCATGATTGCGCCAAGCTGGACATAGCCTGCCCGGATGAGGCGCTGCTGTGTGCCGAGCTGGAGCAGGTGCTCGCGCAGTACCCGGACGGCGTGGTGAAGCTGATTGTCACGCGCGGCGAAGGCGCGCGTGGCTACACGCCGTCCGCCGCTGTGATGCCCACGCGTATCTGGGACTTTTCGCCTGTGCCGGACTACCCACCGGAATGGGCAACGCTGGGCATCAGGGCGCGCGTATGCAGCTTGCGCCTGTCCGCCCAACCTCGCCTGGCCTGCGTCAAGCACCTCAACCGCCTGGAAAATGTGCTGGCAGCGGCGGAGCTGAACGATGCGCAATTGCACGACAATCAGCTTGCCGAAGGGCTGTTGCTGGATGCCGGTGGGCATCTGATCGAAGGCATACGCAGCAACCTGTTTCTGGTGGTGCAGGGGCGGCTGGTTACCCCCGATCTGTCGCGTTGCGGTGTGGCCGGGATACAGCGCGGGCGGGTCATGGCATGGGCGTTGCAGCATGGTATCGCGCTGGAAGTGCGCGATGTCGGGCTGGAAGAAGCGGTGCATGCCGACGAACTGTTTATCGTAAACAGCGTCATCGGGCTGTGGCCGGTACGCGAAATGGAGCAACGCCACTGGAGCCATTTTCCCGTCGCCGAGCAAATTCGACACGGCCTCGACCGGCAGGACGCATGATGCGGCGGCTCTTCACCCTGATCATTCTACTGGCGTTGTTCGCTGCGGCCGGGTTGGGCTATTACGCTTACCGCCCCTTGCAGCTGCCCGCTACGCCGTTTGAATTCGAATTGAAGCAGGGCAGTAGCCTGAAAAATATGGCGCGGGATATGCGGCAGGCCGGCCTGTTGCAACAGGAGGTGTTGTTCGTCTGGCTGGGGCGTTTGCTGGGTAAATCAACGCAACTCAAGGCGGGCAATTACGCGCTGGAGCGCCCGCTTTCTCCGCTCGAACTGCTGGACATATTTACCAAAGGCGATGTCAGCCAAAATCAGATGAGCGTGATCGAAGGCTGGACGTTCAAACAGTTGCGCGCCGCATTGAACGCCAGCCCGGACATCGCGCATGACACGTTAAACCTGAGCGATGCGGAAATTTTGCAGCGCATCGGCGCGACAGAAACCCATCCAGAGGGCCTGTTTTTCCCCGACACCTACTACTTTGCCGCAGGCAGCAGCGATTTGGCGATCATCAAGCGCGCCTACCGGGTCATGCAGCAACGCATGCAAGAGGCATGGGCCGGGCGCGATGCGGGCTTGCCCCTGCAAACCCCTTATCAGGCGCTGATCCTGGCCTCCATCGTCGAGAAGGAAACCGGCACACCCGCCGACCGAGCCCTGATCGCCGGGGTGTTCGTGAACCGCCTGCGCAAGGGCATGCTGCTGCAAACCGACCCGACCGTAATTTACGGCTTGGGCGAGCAATTTGACGGCAATCTGCGCAAACGCGATTTGCTGGCCGACACCGCTTACAATACCTACACACGCGGCGGATTAACGCCTACGCCGATTGCCTTGCCGGGTATGGCCGCATTGCAGGCGACCTTGCATCCGGCGAAAACCGACGCGCTATACTTTGTGGCGCGCGGCGACGGCAGCTCGCAATTTTCCAGTAATTTGGATGCGCATAATCGTGCGGTGAATCGTTATCAGAAATAACGGACAGCGTTTATCTTGTACCCTCGAAAAACTTGTCAACTCTGCCTATCGGTGGAGGTTCCTCGGCATTCGAATTCAAAAAAGTGTATTGACAATAGCATTACGCTATATAGAATTCCCCCATGGGTATTGAATACGAACTGCGCGGTATTCGTTTCAGGTGGAACAAAGGCAAAACCAAGCTAAACATAAAGAACCATGATGGCGTTTCTTTTGAGCAGGCAGCACAAGTATTCTTCGACCCATTCGTCCAATATCTGGATGCCTCGCGAAACAGCGAAAAGAGAGAAGGCGCATTGGGCTGTGACTTTGATTTTCGGCTTTTGTTTGTAGTGCATCTGGAAATTGAAGATGAGTTTATTCGCATCATTTCGGCCCGCAAGGCCGAGCCTCACGAAAGGGAGTGTTATGAAACTTGAAACCATTAAAAAGCGTTTGTCGAAAGATCGCCCGATGGTGTCTGTAACCTTGCGGATGCCCGAGGATGTGGTGAACGATTTGAAGAAGGTCGCGCCGCTCAAGGGTTTTTCCGGGTATCAGGGATTGTTGCGCGCGTATGTCGGCGCAGGATTGCGCGAGGATTTGGAGCGCATGGAAGGTAACGCAGTCGCGCAGCTCATCGAAAAACTTCGCGCGGATGGCGTACCGGAAGCCAAGCTAAACAAAGCGGTGACGAGCCTGAAGCTGCCTGACTGACTCAGCCATGTGGGTGCTGCCCGCACGCTGCTTGGCTGGGGTTAATCGTCATCATAAATGTCTGCGTTTTATGCAGGGAACTCACGACCCATAATGCTCGAAACCGGCTAACCAAAATGCGACAAATGGGAAATAGGTAGATGCGACCATTGCAGCCGTGACTATCTGTTGACCAAGTAGTATAAAATCAAGCCATATAAGGAAATCTTGAAGTTGGGGTAAGTATGCTGACCGTAGATCAATTAAAAGAAATGTTGTCTGCTATTGAGGCGGATAACATTGAGCGCACAGTGTCAGTTAACAATACTGACAAATTTTGCGAAGCAATATGCGCTTTTTCCAATGACATGCCCAACCATCGTAGGCCGGGTTATTTATTGATTGGCGTCAGGGACGACGGGACACTTTCTGGATTAACGGTTACCGATGAGCTCTTGAAAAATCTTGGGGAGATCCGCTCAGACGGAAACGTCTTACCTCAACCACAAACGAATGTGGCCAAGTTTGTCCTTGATGGAGGTGATGTGGCTGTTGTCGAAGTCTATCCTTCCATTCTGCCTCCTGTGCGCTACAGGGGGCGAGTTTATATTCGTGTCGGCCCCCGTAAGGCTATTGCCAATGAACAAGAAGAGCGCGTACTTACCGAGCGTCACGTGGCGATGGCCCGCTCTTTCGATGCCCAGCCATGTATTGAATCCACGCTTGATGAATTGGCTCTTGGACAATTTGACGCCTATCGCCGGGAGGCTGTAGATCCAGAAACCATTCAGGCCAATCGCCGAACAGTCGAACAGCAACTAGCTTCTTTGCGGTTATATGATCCAGAACGGGCATGCCCAACTCACGCGGGCATCTTGTTGTTTGGGAAGAACCCGTGTTTTTTTCTTCCCGGTGCTTATGTGCAATACCTCAAGCTACCCGGTACAGATTTGACGGATGAGCCAGACGATCAAGCGGAAATTTCCGGTGATCTTCACTCCGTTTTACGCGAACTGGAAGGTCGCTTAAAGTTACTTATTCACACAAGAATGCGCGCCGTTAATAACTTGCAGGAAGAGTTGTTGCCGGATTATCCAGAATGGGCATTACGGGAGCTATTAATGAATGCGGTCATGCACCGCAATTATGATAGTAATTCTCCGATTCGTTTTTACGCATTTAGTGACCATATAGAAATACAGAGTCCTGGTGGATTGTATGGAGAGGCAACTCGTGAAAATTTTCCATCGAGAAACAGTTACCGCAACCCGGTAATTGCCGAAGCAATGAAGTCTCTTGGATTTGTTAATCGATTTGGATATGGTGTATTACGAGCCCAAGCTTTACTTGCCGAAAACGGTAATTCACCCGCTGAATTTGAATTTGATGAGCATAGTGTCTTGGTCAAGATTTACCGGAGGATGAAATGAAAACCATCGCCTTTTTCAACAACAAGGGCGGTGTAGGCAAAACGTCACTTGTTTATCACTTGGCATGGATGTTTGCCGACCACGGCATCAAAACCTTAGCGGTTGATTTAGACCCGCAGGCCAATTTGACCGCCATGTTCCTGAATGAGGAACGGCTTGAAAGCTTGTGGCCTGACGATGATCACCCAGACACGGTATTTGGCAGTGTGCGCCCAATTCTGCGAGGGATTGGCGATATTGCCAATCCACACGTTGAACAGATCAGTGATCGACTCGGATTGATTCCTGGTGATTTAGGACTATCGCGATTCGAGGACAAACTGTCGGATGCTTGGCCTCGTTGCCAATTAAGCGATGAGTCTGCCTTTCGTACGATGACGGCATTTCACAGACTAATTCATCGTGGCGCTGAATGGGGGGCGGAATTGGCACTAATCGATGTTGGCCCCAATCTTGGAGCAATCAATCGTTCTGCTCTAATTGCATCAGATCAAGTTTGCTTGCCATTGGCACCAGACCTATTTTCCTTGCAGGGTTTGAAAAACCTTGGGCCAACTTTGCGCGAGTGGCGCGCGGTTTGGAGTGACCTACTAGCCAAAGCGCCGTCAGGTCTTTCCATACCTAAAGGCACAATGCAGCCTATCGGCTATATCGTTATGCAGCATGGTATTTTAGATACTAGGCCAGTTAAAGCATACAAGCGCTGGATGGATCGCATCCCCAGTATTTATCGGGACGCTGTTTTGAATGAAGCGGTTTCATCACTTCCTTCTGTGGCTGATGACCCATATTGCCTGTCATTACTTAAACACTACCGAAGCCTGATGCCAATGGCTATGGAGGCACGTAAACCGATTTTTTTTCTTAAGTCTGCCGATGGTGCAATTGGCGCGCACATAGAGGCCGTAAGAAGTTGCTATACGGATTTCCGGCTGCTTGCAGCAAAGATTGCAATAGCTGCGGGCATAGCTTTTAAATAATCAACAGATGAGCCCGGTTATGCATGCCCAATTTCAACAAGATTGCAAAGCCATCAATGGCAGCTTTGGTTAGCGGGAGCACAAGTTTCCCAAAAGCAGCCGTTGAATCCAGCTCTATTTTCAGTGGCGGATTTTGATCGTAAAACGCATTCATTGGAGAATGCGAGATAAATACAAATGATGAGCAAAGCAAAATTAATTACCTTTGAAGGCATGGACGGGGCAGGCAAAAGCACCCACCTGGCATGGTTTGCCGATGCGTTGCGGCAGCGCGGCCCGGATGTGCTGGTCACGCGCGAACCGGGCGGGACGCCGCTCGGCGAGCAACTGCGCGAGATACTGCTGAATCAGCCGATGGGCATCGGCACCGAGGCGCTGCTGATGTTTGCGGCGCGCCTGGAGCATATCGAGCAGGTCATCAAACCGGCGCTGCACTCAGGCAAATGGGTGATTTCAGATCGTTTCAGCGATGCCAGCTTCGCCTATCAGGGCGGCGGCAGAGGGTTGGATTGGGATAAGTTGAGCCAGCTTGAGCGATGGGTACACCCTGACCTGCAACCCGATCTGACGCTGTTTTTCGATGTGCCGGTCGAGGTGGCTAGACAGCGTCTGAGGTCGCCCGATAATACCAGGCCGAACAATGCCCCGTTGGATCGCTTCGAGCAGGAGCAGGCCGATTTCTTCGAGCGGGTGCGAGCCGGATACCATAAACGCGTACAACAAAACCCGCAGCGCTATATCGTCATCGATGCGGCGCAGCCGCTGGAAAAAGTGAAGCTGCAATTGGCGGACATCGTCGCGTTTCTATGAGCGCGGCTTTGAGCATGACTTTCTCTGTGGCAACAAAATGACCGGATGCTGTTGGCGGCTAAGTAAATCCGCGTGATTACTCAGGTACTGCCGCTTTTCTCCTTCGCTCTTGCAGGTGGAAGGCCGGGATGGGGGTAGAAAGGCGGGGTATCCGCTCATCGGCCACCGTTCCTATGGCTGGCAGTTCGTCGGCACCGACATCGATCCGGCCGCACTCGACAACGCGCAACGTATCCTGGATGCGAACAGCGGATTGAGCGATGCCATCGAACTGCGCCTGCAAACGTCACGCTCGGCGGTCTTCACCGGCGTGGTACGGGCGAACGAGATGTTCGACCTCACCCTGTGCAATCCGCCGTTCCATGCATCGCAGGCTGAAGCCAATGCAGGCACGCGGCGCAAATGGAAGAATCTCGGCAAGGATGCCGCCAGGCAGCCGCTGCTGAATTTCGGCGGGCAGGGCGCGGAGTTGTGGTGTGAGGGAGGCGAGGAGGCTTTCGTGTGCCGCATGATAGAGGAGAGCGCGCAGCTTCGCGGCAGCTGTTTGTGGTTCACCACGCTGGCCTCGAAGTCGGCCAGCCTGCCCGGCGTTTATCGCGCGCTGAAACAAGCCGGTGTGCTGGGCAGCAGGACGATAGAGATGGCGCAGGGGCAGAAGAAGAGCCGGATCGTGGCGTGGACTTTTCTCGACGATGACCGGCAACGCGCGTGGCGCATGACGCGCTGGAAATGATGAAGGCGTCCGGCTTATCGCGATTCAAATTTGATATGGGTGCGCCCGAGGAGATAAATCCGGGCACTGGAAAGAATCATTTTTTACGGGATAACCGTACAACAGCTGCGCCTACCATCTCAAATCTTGACATCTTTTTTAAGAATGTGGTTATAATAGACACTACAGGCGGTGTCATATATGGCGGAATTCGAGAAACTATTTAGAAAACTTGGTGACCTAACCAATAGTTCAAACACGTCATGCAAGGAATTTACTGGCGTATTAGAAGAACTTGGGTTTCAAATAGAAAATTGTGCAAGCGGTGGTCATAAGATAGCAAAGCATCCCGCCATCGCTTTGACTGAATATCCTGATTACAACTGCGGACATAATCAGGGTGAAGCGATTAGACGCCCATATATTAAAAAGCTGCATAAATTTGTAAAGCAGCATGAAGATGTGATCAAGGAGTACTTAAAATGAAATTCGATCCTGAATCTTACACAATTACAATCCGCAAAGAAGAAGATGATGGTGAAGTCCTATATGTAGGTCGAGTTGCAGAGCTTCCTAACATCAGCGCATTTGAGGAAACCTTTGAAGCGACGCGTACCTTAGTTATAGATGCAATTCAAACACTGAAGAAAATTGCTGATGAAGCGCAGGCAGAGTTTCCGCTTCCATATCCCGCTCCATCAGATGAGTTTAGTGGGCGTGTTACTTTGCGACTCCCAAGATCGCTCCATGCAAAGGTTTCAAGAATTGCTGCCCAAGAAGACATAAGTGTCAACCAATATTTGGTGGCTGCTATCGCAACCTATGTTGGAGAAACTGATGGCATATCAAGAGTTGTCACAGAGGCGGTAAATTTACTTGGACATATTGTTGCCAATGCAATGACCACGGTAACCGCATGGAAGCCGACTCAATATGTATTCGGTGAAGTGACTCCAACTCGCTTGGCAGATCCATTCAATGGCATATTAGGACGTAAATTTTTAACTCATCAGACAACACCATTTACCGGAGTAACTCATTATGGCTAAAACAACAGAGGTCGAATACACAAATAAAGAATTGCTCATATTGATGCTGAAAGACCAAGGAATACATGAAGGAAATTGGGCGTTGTCAGCCAAATTAAAGTTTAGCACGATGAATCTTGGGGAGTTAGCTGATGGCTCAGATGCGTCACCTGCTGGTGCTATTGCTGTAGTTGGTTGTCGCATAGAGCGCGTACCAGAGCCATTGCCATTTTCTATAAATGCTGCTGAAGCTAACCCTAAGAAATAATCTACACTTGATTATACAAAACCCGCTCCGGCGGGTTTTTCTTTCCCTAAATTTGCTCGGTGACCTTGCCCGCGAAAAATGTATTTCTTAACTGGGCACAAAAAAACAGGGCGGAAATATCCGCCCTGTTTTGTATTGCGCCTATCCAGCTTAAAGCAGCGGCACGATCATCAGCGCGACGATGTTGATGATCTTGATCAGCGGGTTCACGGCTGGGCCGGCGGTGTCCTTGTAGGGGTCGCCGACCGTGTCGCCGGTGACGGCGGCTTTGTGCGCTTCCGAACCTTTGCCGCCATAGTTGCCTTCCTCGATGTATTTCTTGGCGTTATCCCATGCGCCGCCGCCGGTGGTCATGGAGATCGCGACGAAGATGCCGGTGATGATAGTGCCGACCAGCACGCCACCGAGCGCCTGTGCGCCGAGGGTCAGCCCGACGATCACGGGTACGGCGATGGGCAGCAGCGAGGGGACGATCATTTCCTTGATCGCGGCCTTGGTCAGCATATCGACGCAGGTGCCGTATTCCGGTTTGCCGGTGCCTTCCATGATGCCGGGAATTTCCTTGAACTGGCGGCGCACTTCCACCACTACCGAACCGGCGGCGCGACCTACCGCCTCCATGCCCATCGCGGCGAACAGATAAGGCACCATGCCGCCGATGAACAAGCCGATGATGACCATGTGGTTCGACAGGTCGAAGGAGGTGACCGCGCCCATCTTGGCATCCAGCGCGTGGGTGTAGTCGGCGAACAGCACCAGCGCGGCCAACCCGGCGGAGCCGATGGCATAGCCTTTGGTGACGGCCTTGGTGGTGTTGCCCACCGCGTCCAGCGCGTCGGTGATAACCCGCACGTTTTCCGGCAGATGCGCCATTTCGGCGATGCCGCCGGCGTTGTCGGTGATCGGCCCGTAAGCGTCCAGCGCCACGATGATGCCGGCCATCGACAGCATCGAGGTCGCGGCGATGGCGATACCGTACAGTCCGGCGAGTTCGTAGGACCCCCAGATTGCCAGGCACACGGCAATGACCGGTGCGGCGGTGGACTTCATCGAAACACCCAGCCCGGCGATGATGTTGGTGCCATGCCCGGTGGTGGACGCTTGCGCGATGTGGCGCACCGGCGCGAATTCGGTCGCGGTGTAATATTCGGTGATCCACACCATCGCGGCGGTGAGCACCAAGCCGATCAGAGAAGCCAGGTACAGATTCATCGACGTCACCAGCTTGTCGCCGATCATCACGCCATCGCCCAGCATCATGGTGGTCACCGGGTAGAACGCGACCAGCGCCAGCACGGCAGAGACCGCCAGGCCGCGATACAGCGCGTTCATGATTTTGCCGCCTTCGCGCGCCTTGACGAAATAGGTGCCGATGATGGAGGCGATGATGGACACGCCTCCGAGCACCAGCGGATAGATCACCGCCTCGGGGGAGCCGGTGATCAGCAGCCCGCCCAGCACCATCGTCGCGATGATGGTCACCGCGTAGGTCTCGAACAGGTCGGCCGCCATGCCGGCGCAGTCGCCGACGTTGTCGCCGACGTTATCGGCGATCACCGCCGGGTTGCGCGGGTCGTCCTCGGGAATGCCGGCTTCGACTTTGCCCACCAGGTCGGCGCCGACGTCGGCACCCTTGGTGAAAATACCGCCGCCAAGACGGGCGAAGATGGAAATCAGCGAGCCGCCGAAGGCCAGCCCGACCAGGGCGTGAGTCGCCTGAGCTGCATTTGAACCGGTGCTGGTCAGGAAGGCGTAATAGCCCGCCACGCCGAGCAGTCCCAGTCCCACCACCAGCATGCCGGTGATCGCGCCGCCTTTGAACGACACGTTCAGCGCCGCGTTCAGGTTTTCCTTGGCCGCTTCGGCGGTGCGCACATTGGCGCGCACCGATACATGCATGCCGATGAAGCCCGCCGCACCGGAGAGTATCGCGCCGATCGCGAAGCCGACGGCAGTCTGCCAACCCAGCGTGAATAAGATGACCACGAACAATATGGCGCCGACGATGCCGATCGTGGTGTATTGCCGGTTCAGATAGGCGGAAGCGCCTTCCTGCACCGCAGCGGCAATTTCCTGCATCCTCGCGCTGCCGGTCGATTTACCCAGAATCCATTTGATTGAAAACGCGCCATACAACAGCGCCGCGATTGCACATAACAACGCAAATCCCAAACCACCTGACATGACTACCCTCCCTAAGATAAATCAACCAACTGCCCCGCCATGCAAAATGCATATTGGAGGCTCCCTGTACCTGCTCCTTGTATCGACTTCAAGTGGTTAGGATACTTTGTATTTTCGATAATGGCATGGTTTTTTTGCGGTGTCGGCGCTTCGCAAGCCGTGTTGGCGGGAAAATTCCCCTGTGATTAGTAGGGGGAAGTTTGGCATTTCCACCGCATCAACTGCTATTCCCGCCTGTTTGCCTCATCCTCGATCACCCTGAGAAACTCATCGCCATAGCGCGCCAGCTTGTTTTGCCCGACGCCGCTGATCTGCCCCAGTTCGGTGAGGTTGGCGGGGCGCTGGTTGAGGATTTCCAGCAGGGTGCTGTCGTGGAAGATTACGTAGGGCGGCACGCCCTGTTCGCGGGCGAGTTCGGTGCGTTTGGCTTTGAGGGCGAGCCACAGGCGGTCTTCGTTCGCGCCGGCAAACGGTTCGCGTGATTTGGCGGTGCGTTCGGCGCGCTGCGCTTTACGTTTAATCGGGTCGGCATCGCGGCGCAGCCAGACTTCCTGTTCGCCGCGCAGCACCGGGCGGGCGGCTGCGGCGAGTTTCAGGCCGCCGTATGCTTCGATGTCGGCTTCCAGCAGGCCGCACGCCACCAGTTGGCGATATACGCTGCTCCATTGCGCGGGGCTGAGTTCCTTGCCGATGCCGAAGGTGGAGAGGCTCTGGTGATTGAATTTTTCGATACGTTCGGTGAGCTTGCCGATCAGCACGTCGCTCAGATGTCCCGCACCGAAGCGCTGGCCGGTGCGATACACGCAGGACAGCGCCATCTGCGCGGCCTGGGTGGCATCCCAGGTGTCCACCGGCTCCAGGCAGTTGTCGCATTCATTGCAGTTGCCCGGATGTGTTTCGCCGAAATAGCGCAGCACGGTTTGATGGCGGCAGGTAGTGGACTCGCAGTAGCCGAGCAGGGCATCCAGCTTCTGCCGCTCCAGCCGCTTGCGTTCTTCGGAGGCCTCGCCGCCGTCGATCATCTGGCGCATCTGCACCACATCGCCCAGGCCGTAGGCCAACCAGGCGTTGGCGGGCAGGCCGTCGCGCCCGGCGCGACCGGTCTCCTGATAATAGCCTTCCATGCTTTTCGGCAAATCGAGATGGGCGACGAAACGCACGTTGGGTTTGTCGATGCCCATGCCGAACGCCACGGTGGCGACCATCACCACGCCTTCTTCGCGCAGGAAGCGGCTCTGGTTTTTGCTGCGCGTCGCGGCATCCAATCCGGCGTGATAGGGCAGGGCATCCCAGCCACGCTCTTTCAGCCACGCGGCGGTTTCTTCCACTTTCTTGCGCGACAGGCAATAGACGATGCCCGCGTCGCCGGGATGTTCGGTTTCGAGGAAGGCCTGCAATTGCTGGCGCGCATTGTTTTTCTGTGTGACGCGATAACGGATATTGGCGCGGTCGAAGCTGGAGACGAACTGGCGCGCCTGCTCCAGCGTCAGCCGTTCGACGATCTCGGAACGCGTCGGCGCATCCGCCGTCGCGGTGAGCGCGATGCGCGGCACGCTTGGAAAGCGTTCGTGCAACACCGTCAGCTCGCGGTATTCCTTGCGGAAATCGTGTCCCCATTGCGAGACGCAATGCGCTTCGTCGATGGCGAACAAGGCGATGCCGGGCGTTTCCTGAACTTGCTCCAATAAGGCCAAAAAGCCGGGCATCAGCAGGCGTTCCGGGGCGACGTAAAGCAGGTCGAGTTCGCCGCGCAGCAACCGGCTTTGCACCTCGCGTGCGGCCTCGGCGCTGATGCTGGAATTGAGGAAAGCCGCTCTCACGCCGATCTGGATGAGCGCATCTACCTGATCCTGCATCAGCGCAATCAGCGGCGAAACCACGATGCCGGTGCCCGGCCGCAGCAGCGCGGGAATCTGGTAGCACAGCGATTTGCCACCGCCGGTCGGCATCAGCACCAGCGCGTCACCGCCCGCCGTGACATGCTCGACGATGGCCTGCTGTTCGCCGCGAAAGGCGGCATAGCCGAATACATCGCGCAGAATTTGTTGTGGGTGGGATGTCATAGGCAGGCTGGCTGTGGTTCCTGGTTGCGGCCAATCGGCAGGGACGACACCAATTGATAGAGATACCGGAAGAGATGCGCGGCATTTTATCTTAAGCACCAGGGTTTGCATAAACTCCATGCATGTATATACTGCACGTTATTACATACGGAGATTCGACCATGCGTACGGCAAAAGTTTTCAGGAGCGGTAATTCGCAGGCCGTGAGAATCCCGGCAGAGTTCCAGTTCGATACCGATGAGGTGGAAATTTTCCGGCGGGATGACGAATTGGTGTTGCGTAAAAAAGCCCAATCGTTGGAGCAGGCATTCCACTTGCTCGGTTCGCTGCCCGCCGATTTTTTGGTGGAGCGCAATGATGAGCCGCCGCAAGAGCGCACGGGATTGTAAGCTATGCCGCGTTATCTGCTTGACACCCATATCTGCATCTACATCAAGAACCATCGTCCCGCCGAAGTGCTGGCACGTTTTTCCAAATTGCCACCCGGCAAAGTCGCCATGTCCGTCATTACCTACGGTGAATTGTGTTTCGGCGCGGAGAGAAGCTCGAAGCCCAAAGAATCACGGCATATTCTGGGACAGTTGATCGCGCTGATTCCGGTGTTGCCGCTGGATGAAACCGTTTCGGCTCATTATGGAAAAATCCGCCAGCACCTGCAAGCAAGCGGCAAATCCATCGGTAACAACGATCTGTGGATTGCTGCACATGCACTCGCCAGCAAACTCATCATGATCACAAACAACGTGACGGAGTTTGAACGTGTGCCGGGGTTGCGTGTTGAAAACTGGGTTAACCAATAGCCGGTTGATGTGCTGTGCGAACCTGCCCTGCGGCTTGGCGCATACCCTGCGAAAAATTTACTCCTCCTAACATCCCACAAGCAAATGTTGAACAAACTCAATCCCGCGCAGCGCGAAGCGGTAACCTACCTCGACGGCCCGTTGCTGGTGCTGGCCGGGGCTGGCAGCGGCAAGACGCGCGTGATCACCCACAAGATCGCCTATCTGGTGAACGAATGCGGCTACGAGCCGCGCAACATCGCCGCGATCACTTTTACCAACAAGGCGGCCAACGAGATGCGCGAA
>Ga0172380_10003019_pt1 | contig 24258 bp, 40 predicted proteins | sample Leawe162metaG_FD_119747 | JGI IMG/M metagenome (GOLD analysis project Ga0172380, IMG submission 119747) | Leachate microbial communities from a municipal landfill in Southern Ontario, Canada - Leachate well 162 metaG | ecosystem: Engineered > Solid waste > Landfill > Unclassified | place...
CTCCAATATTATATAGTAATTTACATAATACTATTATTCTAATTTCTTATATTATTTTAAATAATAATCTTATTTTAACTTTATATAGCAATTTAAATAAAGTAATTAATAGAGTTAATAATAGTAACAATTTAATATTACTATTATTATAATATATCAAACTTTATTAATTACTCCTATTTTAAATAAAATATTTACTTTATAGTTAATAAAATATTTACTTTATAGTTAATATAAAAAATAACTTAACCAAATTAATTTTATAATAAATAATATTAAAATTATGAAAACTTTAGACAAACTTCATATATTAAATGAGGATAAGATAAATCAAATTAAAAAATTATTTGCAACACTATCTGATGACGAAAGATTAGAAATTATAAGAAATTATTGTAAATATTGTGGATGTAAAGATAACAGATGTCAATGTTGGAATAATGATTAATATAGTTTTTGCACTACAAATCAATAATCTAATTTCAAATAATATTAACAATTTAATTTCAACTACTATGAACGCAACACATCAAGTATTAGACCTATTCTATACATCAGATGAAGTACAAGAATGTTTTAAAGGAACAGAAGAAGAATGTTATAATTTTATAAAACAACAAGGTGAAGCAACTTTTATGTTTAAAGTAGTTCCAATTATACATAATAGTTGTAATATAAATGAAATGTCTATGAGTAAAGATATAAAAGAAAGAATTAATGTTACTGGTAGTAATTAATAAAGTAATTAATAAAGTTTATTCACTATTCTAGTACACATTAAATGAACTAAATTAACCTTCAAAAGAAGCTTAATTTAGCCTTATTATTTGATAAGGGAAGGATTCTGATAAGAATTACAAGGTATTTGCTAATGATAAACGTCCATACAATTTAAATATAGTAGGTATACGTAATTCCAATCTTAATCCTGATTCATTTAATGATGTATTAGGCACATTAACTATACCGCTTGTTAGCGTTTCATTTTTGAGCATGGGCGGTGCAAAACTTAAATAAAATGACACAAGAATTATTAGACAAAATTTACAATGAAACATTGAATAAGCCAAGTTCATTCCATTATATATGTTATGGTGGTGGAACTGTTAAAATGGTTGATAAACACACAAACGAAAAAACTTTTACTTGTAGGTATCAAGGCGATAAAAATTGGTTAACTCCTGCTTGTAAAAAATGCGCTGGATTAACAGCAGAAAGTGAAAGTTTGACTGAATATTCACAAACATTAAATTATGGAATGAGAAGTTTATACGATGCTCTTTCTCGTGCGTTGGCAAATGAACGCTAACGGTTCGGGCATATGCCCAGTGAGAAAACTAAACTTAACTAAAAGAGATAAACTAATAATTAAATATTTGTGCGATGGCAATAAAAGAAATATCAAAAGAAGAAATTAAAAACAGATATATTGATTTTTTAACTGTTGGCGATTTGAAAAAGTTTTTACAAAAACATAAATTGAAAGATAGTGCAAAAGTATTAATTCAAAGGGTTGAAGATGTATATTTTGAAAAACATAACTGGGGAGTTTACCTAAAAGAAGGAGAACACACATTTAAAGATGTTCACGGAGAAATAGTAAAAGAAAGTTTAGAACAATATCATCCAGCTTGGAGTTGTGTTAAATACAATGATGAGAACGATATATTATTTATAGACTTGCATTATTAAGTGATGGCGAAAATATTTAATTATGGCGATTTGGCACAGAATTATACTAAAAGCTACTACACGAATTGGGTATATGCCTTGTTATAAGTTGGCTGCCTTTGATAGGCTTTCAAATTATAACTAATGCGTTTAGGCAGCTTGCTTATAACTAACGTATAACCTTACCTTTTGAAGATAAGGTTATTATTTGGGATTATAAATTAAATAAAGATAAATTATGATAAACGTACTTAAATTATTAAAAAAGTTGATTCTATTTGCTATTCTTTTAATTATTGTATATGTTACATTTAATAAATATTGTGGAATAAATCCTAGTACATTTGATTTATTTACAATAATTTTATTATTTGGAAGTCTTTACATAATAAATGATATATACATATGAGAAAACAAGACATCTTTATATCTGTAACAATATTCTTATGTGGAATATTATTTGCTATTGGAATACTAAATTTTAAAGGTATTAGAAAAGAGATAGCTTTAAATATCGAATTGAATAAAAATCGTTCAGATACAACTTTATTCTATTTAGTTTATGATAGTATCCAAAAACATAATATCATTTATACTTACAAGGGTCGAGGCTATGTGCAGTGCCGTAAAAATTGCACTAACTTTAATAAATGAAGAAATGACACAAGACATAATGAACTTAGATGATAACACTAAACAGGCATTGCATATAGCCTGTGTTAGCGAGAGTGATTTGTTATTCAGAGGTAAGACAAAAGAATTAGCATTTTTCAATTACAAAGATGGTGATATTGAAATATCTATTGATGATGGAGAAAACAACACTTTCATATTAAACAAAGAGCAAATAGATGCAATGTTGGCGTGGATTAATCATTCTCGCTAACCCTAGAATAAAGAATACAATAATACACTATTATTCTCTTGAAAAAGGTATTATGAAAATAGATACAATAAATAATGGTATTGAAGAAGTTTATATACCTGCAAATGACAATGTAGAACAGTTGATTAATATTGACTATTGGTTTGAAGTACCACAAAAATAGTATTCACACATAACGTTACGCAGCTATATTTAAGCTGGGATTAAGAGTAATAACTTATCAAAATACAGTGAATTATGAACGAAGAAATGAACTTACAAAATGCACAAACGCCCAGCTTAAATATAGCTGATGTTAGGCGTAGTTGTGATAATTGTAAATATCTTATGATTAAACAACCTACATTTGACCAGCCATATACTGAATGTTGGTGTGATAGAGGTTGTTTTGATGCTTGTGGAGGTGGTAACGAATTAGAAGAAGAAACAAATTGTCCATTCTTCAATTACGCCTAACTAACGTATAACCGTACTGTTTGAAGATAAATTTATTATTATTGTAATGATGAAACAATGTACATGAAAATTAAATACTTATTTAAATAAAAACAAATAATACATTAATATGAAACCATTATTAAATTTAATACTAAAGTTAATTGGAACAATTATTCTCTTTCCTATATTATGTATGTTAATGATTTTGACATTACTTTTTTGGGATAAGGTATACCTCGATAGTTTAGACCCTACATTCGACAAGATATGGAAGAAAGACAAATGAAAACAGCAAAAGAGATTGCAACGACTTGTTTTATTGAAGCAAAGATTGGAAAGATAGTATTTATAAAATAATAACTCTATGGAAAAACAAACAACAATTACAGCACCACAAGGAAAATATATTGATATTGAGAACTCTACAATAGTTTATAAAGATATTAAACCTGAACTACCTAAAACATTTAATGAATATATTAATCTTATGTATCATACTACTGTATATCGTATGTACCATGATTTTTATAATTTATCTTTATATGAACAATTAATGAGTTTAAGAAATTACTATAATGACACAAGAAAAGTAAATTATGATAATTTTAAAAAACCTATCATGTTTTCTTTAGGTTATAGTTTAAATAATAAAACAATACATATATACCAACACTCTAATATACTAGATTCTCCGTTTATATTAAATAGTTTAAATCTTGCAAAGGAGTTTAAAATTAATTTTGAAAAAGAGTTAATACAATACTTTCAAGAACTTATAAATCATAAATATTAAAAACTTAAAATTATAAATAGTTATAATTAAATAAACTACTAACAACTAAACATATTCAATATGAAAAAACAAATTACAATCCCAAGAGAACAATTAGATGTAATTAATCATCTTGTAAAACATGAACATCTATCTTATATAGATGCAGTACAAATATTGAATAGTAATATATTATTAATAGAATAAGGGAGTATTTATTTACTCCCTATATAATTAAAAAAGGAGTAAATATGAAAAGAATTTATTTTAGACGAGATGGAGATACTAATATAACAGTACCTTATCCTGCAGAAGTTGGTATAATATTAATACCACTTAATCATAAAAAAGCATACAATGATTTATATGTTGAGAATATAATAGAATTTGTAAATAATTCAGGTTGGTGTATAATTAATAAACTAACTGATGATATTTTAAAAGATGTTAGATTTGAATATATTATAAATTATGATACAATTAATGAAGTTAATAACTTATTAGATAGATAACATGGATTTCAAAACAAACATTGTAAAACCAAATACTAAAAGTGAGCATAGGGTTGCTAGAATTCATTATGAAGATGGTAAATTCTATGCAGAATTACATGATAATTCTTTATATGAATTAAGTGCTGATAGTATTTCAATAGAAAATATTGGAATAGTATATAGCACTCCAGAAAATACTAATTATTGTGAATGGACACCTAAAAAGTTAAATAAGATTCTTAATAAGTTAGATAATGATAAATTTCATCGTACAGTTATTATGAAATATTGGAGTAAATATAAAGAGGGTAGTCGAGTATATGGTGATTTAGTTACTGAAAATGGTAGTAGTAGATTTAAAACAACTCTATAGTGTGCATCTTCTTTTTCTCCTACTGGGTATCATATGAAATCTATATCTATTGAATTAACTAAATATAAATCTACACTTATTAGATTTTGTGATTGGTATAAATCTAAAAAATTTACATTAGATTTAAAAACTTATCTTACATTAGATTTTGAATATCAATCTTCAATACTTCTACAATTCTTAAATGAAAATAATATACATAGTATATTTGATAATGATTTTTATATAATATATTCAATAAGAAGTATAGATAAAAATAATAAAAAATCTATTATATTTATTGATGAATTATATACAAGTGAGTCATTATTAAATATGACTAAATTTGTAATACTTAAAAGTTTTAACTATTTAACTAATCCTTTTTAACATGATAGCAAAAATACTTCTAGTACTAGTTATAATCTTAATTCTATTTGCTTTATATTTCATATTTATGGAATATAAATATAATTTTCATATTAAAACAGCAAAAGAGGGAGATTGGGTTAAATTTTATATTGATGGTGCTAAACATTGTGGTTGTATTACTTATATTTATAGTGGAGAAATACAAATAGAATATATAGATTCTGAAACAGGAGAAACTAAATATCACTATTGTTCAATTAATGAAACTTACCCTATATGAAAAAAAAAAGAATAACAGAAAAGATAAAATTAGATATTTATAAAAAAGTTCTTTCTAATTTTTTAGATAGATATAAAGATAGCAATTTTGGTGTAGGATTTTGTTATGTTTTTCACATTATATGTCTTATTGATTATGAATATCTTGATATAGATGCTTATCGTGATTTATTTTTATATAAAATTAAAATATTTAAAGAATTACAAAACTTTAGACCAACTTCATATAAATCTGGTAATTGGTATCCATATAATAAAAAAGGTTATATTAAACGTATAACCATATTAAAAACTATAATAAAAAATTTAGAAAAAGATATTAATAAACCTAAAAACTTAAAAATGCAACAAAGAATAATAAATAGTAAAACTACTAACAATAGTAAGGTAAGAAAAGGTAATAAAATTAATTATGTTCCTAATATAGCTATTGTTCAATATGACCATAATTGGATAGATAAAAATGGTGAATTACGATTAGGTGCTAGATTTGAAGAAATATATCTTAAAAATTTACCTAAAAATGATAAAGGAGTTAGATATGCAAAAGATGGTAGAATTGTTGGAGTAAAATATAAAAAAGTTAGAGAATGTTCAAAAGAAGAACAATTAATTAATATTTTACAAGATGATTTATCTAATAAATCAATTGCACTTGCTAAACAAACATTAATTAATAAAGTAAATGCTGGTAAATTACCTAAATCTATGTTGATTGAAACAACAACTTTTAAACTATGTAACTATGAATAAATCTTTAAAATATTTTTTAGCTTGTAGTGTAACATTAATTATATGTTTTTATACAATAATATTTATAGAATCTAAACGTAAAATAGAAAAGGTAAATATACCTACTTATATAAATTATTATAAATATGGTATAACTACCGATGATTTTATTACATTGTGTGATACTATTGCTAAATATGAAGGATTGATGTGTATACCTTATAAATATAATAATTATTTTTATATTGGTTATGGACATCAAATAAAAACAAATGAATCACTTAATAAAATTGATTCTATTTTAGCAAGAGAAATATTATATGAAGATGTTGATATAGCTTTAAATGAAGCATTTCGAGTAACTCATTTAACCGGTAATAAATTATTAGCTATATCAGATTTTATATTTAATTATGGAACATCTAAACTTATAAATTCATCTCTTTATTCCGTTTTATTAGCTAATTCAAACGACACTTTAAAAATTAAGAATGAATTACTCAAATGGAATAAAATTGATGGGAAAACACACCCAAAACTCTTACAGCGAAGAAATTTTGATTATTGGTTATATATAAAATAATATGTCTAGAAAAAATACTAAATATAATAGTGATTTAAAAGAATCTATATACAATGATTATTTAAGAGGTTCTACTTATTCTTCTTTATCTAGTAAATATGATTTATCTATAAATATTATAACTAGTATATTAAATACTGAAAAGGTAAGACATCTTTATATAAACGAATATATCAAAAAATTACAATTAGTTGATAGAGATTGTGAACGTTTAATTATCAATGGTTGTACAAGTGAACAAATTTATGATTATTTTTGTACAGTTAAACCACAATTAAAATTAAGTAAAAAATTAGTATATAATAAAGTACTTACTATTAAAAAACAATTAAATGGATTTCAAAAATGCTAGATATATAGGACAAGGATTTAATGTAGGACAAATTGAAGCTCTTAATAAAATGGAAGAATTTTATTCTAATCCTACGAAAAAAGTATTTACTTTATCAGGTGCAGCAGGAACAGGTAAAACATTTATAGTACGATATTTTTTAGATAATATAGCTAAGCATAGTATATGTGTAACTGCACCTACACATAAAGCTGTGCGAGTTATAGAAGGAATGACTGGTAGAAAAGGCAGAACTTTACAAAGTTTACATGGCTTACGACCAAATGTTAATTTAGATACATTTAACATAGACAATGTTAAATTTGATTTATTAGGTGAACCTCAAATTAAGAATTATTATTTAATAATAATTGATGAAAGTAGTATGATTAATGCACATTTATATGATTTAAATTTAATGCGTGCTAATCAATTTAGTGTAAAAATAATATTTATTGGTGATAAATTTCAATTACCACCAGTAAAAGAAAGAATTAGTAAATGTTTTACTAATAATGAAGGATATGAATTAACAGAAATTGTTAGACAAGAAGAAAATAATCCTTTAATTAAATTATTAACTATTGTTAGAAATGATGTTAAGTGTGCAAGTAATTTATTTTTAAATTATTTAAAAGATAATAAAGTTGATATAGTAAATAATGTAGGTTACGAAGTAGTAAATGAAAATGAATTTAAAGCAAGAATACATGATATTTTTAATGATAAAGAATTTGAAAAAAATGTAGACTTTGTTAGATTTACATCATGGACTAATGCTGATATTAAAAAATGGAATAAATATATTAGAGATGATTTACTAAATAATCCAGATGAAATTGTAAGTAAAGATGATTTATTTACTGGATATACTACAATTGTTGATGATTATTTCAATCCAATTATTGTAAATAGTGATGATTATATAGTAGATGATTTAGAAATTCGTAAAAGTGATTATGGTTTTAAAGTTTATTATGTTGTATTAAAATCATTAGGTTCATTATCTACATCTATTATAAATATAGTTGACCATACTGATAAAACATTTAGTATTTATTATAATTATTTAAATAATCTTCATTTTAATGCTATTTATGGAGTAGCTCATGAAAAAAGTAAAAAATGGAGAGAATATTATGATTTTAAAAATAGGTATTTAAGTTTAATTGATTTTAATTTATTTAATAAAGGTGATGTTAAAGTTAGAGGTAAAGTTACAAAAGATTTAGATTATGGATATGGTTTAACTACTCATAAAAGTCAAGGTAGTACATATAATAATATATTTATTAATTTAAGAAATATTATACATTACGAAAGAAATAATAAACTTATACCTATAAGTAATAATACTAATAATCCTTATGCGATAGAATTTAGAAATAAATTAACTTATGTAGCTTTAAGTAGAGCAAGTAAAAAAGCAATAATACTATTATAAATTAAATATTAACTTAATTAAATTAATAAAAATTATGAAAGAAATTAAATTAACTGTACCTCATGGGTATGAAATAGATTCATTAGATGAAGTGAATAATATAGTTAAACTTAAAAAGAAAGAATCTGGTTTATTTGTAACAAATTCTATTATAACTGAATTAACTAATTATAAATTAAGATTAGGTATTAAATTTAAAAATAATCAACAAATTTTAACAAGTGGTATAACTAATTACATAGTATGTAACACACCTATTCTGTGCAATACAGTTAATGTTAAATTAGTAAAATGTGATAAAAACGATTTAGTGTTTGGTGATATATTTTATATAACCAATTATAAGGTTAAGAATAGTTGTGAAATACCTAATGATCCTGAACGATATTATATCAAATTAAATAGTCAGTATTGTAAAATATATGGTAACGATGTTCATTGTCTAATGTTTAGTGATTTATTTGCAAGTTTTTATTATTATAAAATAGTTAAATTTTAATATAACTAATATATATAAACAATTAAAAATATGAAAAATATGAAAAATAAAGAATTACTTATTACACCTCCTGAAGGTTATGAAATAGATAAAGAAAATTCTACTTTTGAAAAAATATCATTTAAACCGATTTTGGGTTTACCTAAAACTTGGGAAGAATTAAAAACAGTTGATGGATATTTTATTGGAGATTATTCAGATATACAGGAATGTACAGATATGATAACAAACACTGATAATAAAAATATATTTCCAACTAAAGAATTAGCTGGGGCTGTATTAGCATTAGCTCAATTATTACAATTAAGAAATAGATATAATGGAGATAATAAAGGATTTATTAATGGTAATAATAATTATTGTTTAGTTATTTATGAAAATAGAATTACACCTCAGGTTTATCATGCTATTAATACTATATTAGCATTTAGAACAAAAATATTACGAGATACTTTTTATAATAATTTTAAAGATTTAATAGAAATTGCTAAACCTTTATTATGAAAATAAATAAATGTTTTAATTGTGATTTATGTAGTACTAGAAAAAGAATAGTAAATGGATTTGGTAATATTAATTCTTCTATTATGTTTATCGGTGAAGCTCCAGGTTACCATGAAGATAAAAATGGAATACCTTTTTGTGGAGCAGCAGGTAAAGAATTACAAAAATATTTAGATTTATGTAATTTTAATAGAAAGGAAATATATATTACTAATGCAATTAAATGTAGACCTCCTTCAAATAGACTTCCTAATATTTATGAAATGTTTACTTGTAGGAAACATTTATACAATGAATTTATTACAATTAAACCTAAAATTGTTATATTTCTAGGTAATGTTGCAATAAGTACATTTTTTAATCCTAATTATTCTTTTTCTAGTATTCGTAATAAACCTTTTAGATTAGGTAACACTTTATTTATGATGATTTATCATCCAAGTTATATGATATATAATAAAAATAAAGAAAATGAATATATTAATACTTTTAAACTTATTGGTAAAATATATCAATATTATAATGAAGAACATACGTTAAATTATTAATATGGGTGGTTATATATATGACATAGAATGTTATCCTAATTTCTTTTGTGCTAGTTTTATAGAAATTAAAACTAAACTTGAATCAATAGATAATTATTGTAAAGCAGATTGGAAAAAAGATATAGATTTAAAACAAAATATTATAAAAGAATTAAATATTAAAACTTTTATAATCTGTAATTGTGATGATTATGAAATAAATCAAACAGAAGAATTATGTAAATTTATAAAAGATGAATGTGTAATTTTAGTTGGATATAATAATAGAAATTATGATGATTTAATGTTAGATTATTTAAGTATATCAAAATTTACTAATCAACAATCCCCTAAATATATTAATACAGCTTTACATAATTTAAGTTCTAATATTATTGAAGTTGATGGTATAACTAGATGGAATAATGAGATATTTAAACATTATACTCAACCTTATAAAAGTAGTGATTTAATTGCTATGTTATTTGAAAAAATTGCACGTAAATCATTAAAACAAGTAGCTATTAACCTTAAATGGTATAGAATACAAGATTTACCTATAGCTCCACATGAAGTAATTAAAAAAGATAAAATTGCTGAAATTATAGATTATAACATAAATGATATTTTAATTACTCATAGACTATATTGGAAAAAGTTAGAAGAAATAGATACTAGAATTAAAATAGGTCAAATATATGGACTTAATTTAATAAATTCTAATAGAAGTAATATTGCAGATAGATTAATGGTTAAATTTTATGCTGATGAAACAGGATTAAAACCAGTTCAATTTAAACAATTACGTACTATTAGAAGATTAGTTAAATTTCAAGAAATAATTAATCCTGCTATTTCTTTTAATAATGATAAACTTGTTAGTTTTTTAGATAAGTTAAAAAAAACAGTATTAGTTATAGGTAGTAAAGATAAACATGATAAAGAAGGTTGGGTAAATAAATTTGAAGAAAAATTAATATTTGATAATAATGTTTATACTTTTGCTACTGGTGGTTTACATACACAAGATAGACCTGGAATATTAGAATCAACTACTGATATAATGTATAGAGATGCTGATGTAACTTCCTATTACCCATCAATTATAGCTAAATTACGAATTAGTCCTGCTCATTTAGATAAAGCTGTATTCTTACATATAGTAGAAGTAGAAATAAAAGAAAGAGTTGAAGCTAAACACGCTGGTTTAAAAGCTAAAGCTGAAGCTCTTAAAATAGTTTTGAATAGTGGTCTTTTTGGTGAACATTTTGCCAAATAAAAAATAGGTTAATTGCGGGAATCTCCTTAGAGTATAACATACTAACTATTATTAGTAATAGTAATAGGGTTACAACTAATTATTGTAAGAGTAATAAGTGTTATAATTGGACAATCCGCAGCCAAACATCTTAATGAAGATGAAGGTTCAACGACTATTCCGAAAGGAAGTAGAGGTATTAATGACAAATATACCTCGAAATGCCTAATTCCAAAGAATTATTCTAAATTGCATTAAATTGCTTTAAATATTTGTTAATTGTGGTTTTATTTTGTACCTTTGTATAAATATTTAAAGATAAAATGTTATGGAAGAAAGAGAAATTATTATGGGTATTTATTGTATCCGAAATTTAGTAAATAGTAAAGTTTACGTAGGACAAAGTATTGATATTGAGTATCGTATTCATACTCATCAATTATTATCAGATAAAGATGTTAAGAATAGTCATCTTTATAATGCTATTAAAAAGTATGGAAAAGAAAACTTTGAAGTAGAAATTCTTGAAAGAACTGATGATAGAACTAAATTAAACGAATTAGAATATAAGTGGATGGCTGAATTAAAAGCTTGTAATAGAGAAACAGGTTATAACACTAGAGAAGATAATGGTACAACTTATGTAATGTCACAGGAAACCAAAGATAGATTATCTAAATCTTTAACTGGTGTACCTAAATCAGAAGAACATAAAGCTAATATGCCAACCAAATATAAAGAAGGTTATAAAATAGATGAAGAAACTCTTAAAAAAAGGAATGCTGCAATTAAATTAGCATGGGAAGAAGGTAGACATACAGGAAATACTTTAAGTAATAGTGGAAGTTTTCAGAAAGGTCATATTCCAGCTAATATAGGTAAGTTATTTTCAGATGAAACAAAAGAGAAGATGCGTCAACGTAAATTAGGTACTAAACAATCAGCTGAAACTATTGCAGCAAGAATAGAATCTATTGGGTATAATAGAATTTATCAATTTAATTTAAGTATTATATTAGTTGCTATATATGATACAGTTTGGGATGTAGTGCATACATCAAATGGTAAATATTTACAACCTGGTATTCATGGATGTTGTAATGGAAGTAAAGGTTATTATAAAGATTCTATTTTTAAATATGAAAAAGATATTGAATTAGTAGAAACTAAAAATGGTACATCCTTTAAGTATAAAGAAGGTATTAATATTAAACCTATTATTAAAAAGGAAAAACTTAAAAAAGTTAATGAAGAATTTGATAATATATTTGTTTCTAAGTATAATGCTGATGGAACAATTAAAGAAAACTTTGGAAAAGATATAGTCTAATCTTACTAGAAATAGTAAGGGTATTAGTAAAGAACTTGTCATTCTTTAATTATGTACTAATGCTATAATGAAAATGGGATTTGAATTTGGATGGCTTTTTGATTTAAAAGCTATGTACGAAGTTACTATTAATGGTCAATTATATCTATTAAAGTTAATTGAAATGTTATCTGAAATAAATGTACAAGTAGTTAGTGCTAATACTGATGGTATAGTATGTAAAATATATAAAGATCAATTAAATGATTATGAAAGAGTATGTAAAAATTGGTGTAATTGGAGTAAATTAGAATTAGAATTTACAGATTATATTAAATATATCCGTACTACAGTTAATGATTATCTTGCGTTAAAAAATACAGGAGATATTATAGCTACATCATTTTTTACAGATGAAGATTTAGACGAAGATAGAGAATTAAGTGATGAAGATTTAGATAAATATATTAAAAAGAATTCTAAAACTAAAGGTGATTTTATTGATGATGTACAATTAGATAAAGGTTATCCTACACCAATTATTGCTAAATGTTTACATAATTATTTTCTAAAAGGTATATCTATTGATGATACATTATATGATAGTAAAGATATTTATGATTTTTGTTTAAGTCAAAAAACAGGAAATGTTTTTATAAATGAATATCATACTATAAAAAATGGTAAATTACATATAGATATATTACAAAAAACAATAAGATATTATGTAAGTAGAAGTGGAGGAGTAGTAATTAAAAAATATAAAGATTCAAATAAAAGAATTTCTATATTAGCTAAACATAATGTTACTTTATTAAACGATTTTATAGAATATGATGATTTTAGTAAATATGATATAAAATATAGTTATTATAAAAGTAGAGTTATGGATATTATTAATAAAATTTATTTACAAAATACTAGTGATATTAAAGGAACTAAAAGTAAAAGTGGAATAAGTGGAACTTTATTTGATTAATTATGAACAGTTATGAAATATTAAGTAAATTAGAAGGTAAAGCTGATAATTATAAAGTATTTAACTTAGAGAATGAAAATCGTAATTTGCGTGCAAAAATTTCTACATTGGAAGATAAGTTAAATAATTCTAAAAATGATATATATAATCTACGTAATGCTTTACAACGATTAATTGATACTCTTTGTGAAAATAATGGTGTTAGTGTAGATGAGTTAACTTATATTAAACATCAGTTTTAAAACATATAATAATATATAAATAAAAAATATGGATGCAAATGATTTTAAGGTATATGGAAATATTATAGAATACGTTAAATGAAGTAAAACATTTAGTTGAGTATGTAATTAAAAACTTAACTTCTGAACAAATTAATGAAATACGTAATAATACATAAAATAAAATAATAAATATGGATATAAATAAAATAATAAGAAATCGAAATGAAGCATATATCGCTATTGTAATATTAATTTGTGCAATATGTTGCTTAAGTTATTGTAATCATAAATCTAATAAAAAAGCTAATAATTTAAATACCTTATATGTCAGTGTGCAAGATACATTAAAAACGACATTAAATAGCAAAGGTGAATTGGAAAGCAAAATAGAAGTTATTACCACAGAAAACGTTAATGCTTTTATTAAACTTAAAACTAATGATAAAGTTATTAAAACTTTACAAGATCAAGTTAAATATTATAAAAATAAATTAAGTAACGGTAGTAGTGTAACTGTTGCTACAACAACTACACATATAGATACCATATTTGTTAATGATATAAATGATGTAGTATTTACTTGTGATACTCCAACTTATACAACTAAATTAGATGATAAATTTGATGGTTGGATTACAGGAAAAGTAATACAAAGTTATGATACTTGTAAAATTAATATGGATATTAAAAATGATTTTAGTATAGTAATTGGTAAAGAAAAAGGAAAAACAATTGCTATATTAACTGATAAGAATCCATATACTAAAATTAATAATTTACGTATATATCAAGTTAATAAAGATAAATCTAGTTGGCTTAAGCATAGTATATTTGGTGCTATTGTTGGTGGAACATTAGCATATATATTAATTAAATAGGGGTATTATGATACCCAATAGGAGAAAAAGAATATATGTTATTTCAAATAGATGAAAAACGACTTGCTAGACAACAACAAGGTATAGAATTATGGGGTAAGTTTGGTAAAGGTACTTTAAAGTATATGATGGGTTTTGGTAAAACTTATGTGGGTATTCAAATCATTAAAAGATTATTAGATAAACATAAAAATGGTGTAAATATACATATAGTTGTACCAAATGATTATGCTAGAACTAATTGGCTAAATTATTTAACTGAATTTAATTTAAGTAATGAAGTAAATGTACTAACCGCAAATACAATAGTTATTAATAAATATTTTATACATACTGATTTATTAATTATTGATGAAATTCATAAATTTACTAGTGATGAAAGATTAAAGATAATTAGAGGTGAATATATTAAATATCGTTGGAATTTAGGACTTACGGGTAGTAGAATAACTAAAGATATAGAAATGTATTTTCCTATAATTGATGAAATAAGTGAAACTGAGGCATTAAGTAATAAATGGATTAGTAATTTTGTAGAATATAATTTAGCTCTTACTTTACCGGATAAAGATAAACTTAGATACGAACAGTATTCTATACCTATTGGTGAAATATTAAGTATGTTTAAAGGAAGTTGTGATTTATTTAATCAAAAATCTAAATCTGTTTTTAAAAATGATTATGATATATTAACTTCTTGTTTTGCAGGTAAAAAAATACCAAATAATTATATATCTGCTACATTAATTCGTAATACATTAGCTGAAAAGAAAGGTTGGAATCCTTCATTAGAATTAACAAATGATTATAATCTCATGTTAGAAGATAATTGGAATCCCAATATTATTGAACAACGTGCTAGAATGTTTAATGATTTAGTTAAAAGAAGGAATGATATATTAATCAATCATCCTTTAAAATTAAAAACTGTATTAGATATTTATAATAAATTTAAATGTACTACTATATGTTTTAATGAAAGTACAGAATTTGCTAGTAGTATTTCTGATTATTTAAATGCTGCTGAAAACCATGTAGCTATTTGTTATCACAGTAACATAGAAAGTAGATATTTATGTGATGAAAATGGTAATACTATAACTACTAAGGATGGTAAACCTAAAAAATTTGGTAAAGGTACATTACTTAAAATGGCAATAAGTGGTATAGAAAATGGATTTTATAAATTTTTAAGTACAGTGAGAGCATTAGATGAAGCATTAAATATACCTAATATTGAAATGGTAATTACTACAGCTGGGGATACTAATCCTATGCGATATGCTCAACGAAATGCTAGAGGCAAAAGAGTTGATATTTATAATCCAAATAAAGTAACTAAAATTATTAATATTTATTTTGATAATTTTTATAATTTAGATAACAAACTTGTAATTAGTAGAGATTTAACTAAATTAAAATTACGACAAAATGAAGAAAGTAATAATGTAATTTGGATAAATGATATTAATGATATTGATTAATTATAAAAATTTATTAACTTTTCTTTGCAATTATGAAAAATATTATGTACATTTGTAATGTAATTAATTTATGACAACCGAACAAGAAAATACAAGTATCATTAAGAAAAATGATTATCAATTATCGAAAAATGATAATAAATATAATGATTTTTTTATTGATAAATTAAATGAAGCAGAGAAAATAGCTGAATATATAGCTAATTCTAAAACATTTTCTACTCAATTTGAAACACAAATAAAAGATGAAAATGGTATGTTAATTCGTACTGAAGTTAATAAAGCTGATATTATAGCTTGTATATTATTAGGTAAAGAAATAGGTTTACAACCTATGGCTGCTATAGTATTAGGTAAAAAATTAAACGCAAAATCTTATTTTAGTGTATTAAAAGGTAAAGAATTAGGTTTAGACCCAGTTAGTGCTATACAACAAATATCTGTAATAGCTACTCAAAATGGGGATACTTATCATATAGGTACACATATCATTAATAAAGTATTATTAGATAATAATGTAAAAGTTACAATTTTACAAGACTTTGAACCAATTTATAAATATAAAGAAAGTGTACCAAAACAAGGTACATTATATGAAAATTTTGATGATAAGTTAATGTTTCTTTATATTAATGGTGTAACTACTGTGGATGAGATAAAAAAAGCAGTAGCTGATGGTAAGAAAGTTGTAACTCGTTTTGTTGCAGATAGATATACTGAAATAAACTTCAAGAGAGAAAGTAAAAATATAGATTATACACTTAAATTAACTTTACAAGAATGTACCGATGCTGGCTGGTATAAAGGTTATCATAGTACAGAAGTAGATGCTTCAGGAAAACCTTTATTTGTAGAGGGTAAATTAAATTGGAATAATATGACTAGATTAATGCTTCGTAATAGAGTAATTAGTCAAGGTGGAAGATTTGTTTGTGATGATAAACTAAATGGTATTTATTCAACTGAAGAAGTTAGTGATTTTACAAAAACTAACGTTGATATAATTGATAGTACGGCAGAAGATGTAACTGATAAAATAACATCACCCGATAGTGAATAATAAGTTATTGATATTTTGTATTAATTTAATATTATAATTACATGAAATAATAATTATATTATAATATATAATAGTAATAGGTAAGTAATAATATTAATATTAATAAAAATAAAAGTAATAGATTATAATTAATTAATTAATTTTATAACTAAATTGTAATAGAAAAATGGAACAAAAAAGTAAATTCGACAGTGCTTTCTCATTTAAGAATAGCGTAGTAAAATCAGGTAGTAAAGTATCAGGTTTTGCTAATCCTACATTTAGTGTTGATACAACAAAAGATAAGTTTACTTTAGATAGTAAAGCTATGGCTATGATGTCATTAGTTGAAGGAAGTAAAGTTGTATTGATTGACCAAAATACAGATGATGTTAATAATAGATTTTTTATTACTCCTGGGTTTAAAGTTGGTAATGAAATTTGTGGAGCAAAATTAGGTAAGAATAGTTCATTTTCTTATTCTAAAGTTTGGTCTGCTATGCTTATTGGTAAACAAGGTGTTACTGAAGCTAAACCAACGGACTTAGTAAAATTAGGTCTTGCTGAACTTCGTGAAGGAAGTAAAATTGTTGATGTAAAAGATGAAGATGGTAATGTTACTGGACAAAAAGAAGTTAGCACTACTACTTATATTGCTTTAAAGAAAATGTTTTTTGAAGTAGAACAAGTAATTGGAGAAAATGGAGAAACTGAATTTGAAGTTGCTGATGGTATTTCTCAACCTGTTTATAGATTAACTAACGTTATTTCTAAAAAACATGATCCTAAAGAAGTAGCATAACAATTAATTTAAATTTGTAATAGAGGTATATGTTAACGTATACCTCTATTTTTATCTAATAACTTATAAGTTAAATTAAAAATATATAATATGGCTGAATTTAATGTAAATAAAGAAGTAACTAGTAAATTAAAATTTCAACCTGAAGAAAAACATGGTAATTTATGTAGAGGTTATTTAACAGGTGTTGAAGTTATTGAACTTGAAATTGGTAAAATTAATGCTAAAGGTGAAGTAAGCTCTTCGGAATTTGCAGGTTTAACACTTCCTAGATTAATTTTTCATTTTGAACAACATAAAAATAGTAATCTAGATAAACCTAGATATTATGATCATATTGAAACTGTTATACCTAATCTTCAAAGTGAAGCCAATGGTGGTGGAAATATTGAAACTAAAATACTAGATTCATTATATGGACAACAGTGGGATAGAATAAAACACATACATGATTGTTTTATATCATTATCTAATTATAAAACATTAGATAAAGACGTTGAAGCAGCAGGTAAAAAGTTATTTGCTGGCTATGCAGCTAGTAATAAAACTGCTGAAAGTATGGTTAAATTATATACTACTTATTTTAAAGCTATTGCTAAAGCTTTCAATGAAGGTAAGGATAATAAAGCAATATATGTTGTTGATGATAAACCTGTTTTATGTTGGATTAAATTAGTTAGTGCCTATAAAACACATAATCGCTTATGTTTTCCAACGTTTGTAGGAACTGGTTTTATAGAATTACATAGAAAAGATGTAAAAGCATCTATCTCTTTTAATGCTAGCGAATCAGTTATAATAGGAGGTAATAAACCAAGTAATGTTGCTGTACCTACTCCAGGAAATGATTTTCCTGATGATGTTCGAGCAGCAATGGGATTATAATTAAATTATTGTATTATTAATAAAAGGAAGTAGTGATACTTCCTTTTTTATTTTATATTTATATTATGCAATTTATATTAGATAATAAATTAAAAGATTATATAATTAATTATATAAATCAAGAACAAATATTTGCATATTATTTAAATATAAGTGAAAGTGATATACAATATTGCTTAAAGAGAAAACAAAATCGTATATGTAATCCTCTACGTAATGATATAAGTCCTAGCTTAGGATTTAATTATTATAAAGGTAAATTATATATGTATGATTTTGCCAATACTTTTTATAGAGGTGATATATTTTATATAATTGGTATTTTACATGGATTAAATAGTAAAGTTAATAAAGACTTTATAAAAATATGTAGAATAATAATTGATAATTTAAAATTAAATAAAATAAAAGATGATTACTTAATTAATAGTTATAGTAAATTACTTAATTATAATGAAAATGAATTACGTATAATTAAAATTAAAATTAGGGATTGGAATAAATATGATAAACGATTATGGAATAAATGGTCATTAACTATAAATGATTTAAATTCTAATTATGTTTATCCAATTAGTTCATTTTGGTTAGATGAAAATTATTATATTTGTAATGATAAATGTTATGCTTATTTATTAGGTAAAAAGGATAATACTTTATTATGGGAATTATATTTTCCAGAAAGAATAAAAAAAGGTAAATATCCTAAATTTATTACTAATAATGTTAAACATATTAGTTGTTTATGGGATTTAGGTAAAACTAAAAATCTCATATTAATTAAATCTAGAAAAGATACAATATTATTAAAAAAGATAATAAGTAGTAATCCTTTTGAATTTGGTAATAATTTTACTGTTCTACCGTTAGGTACAGAAACTGTTAAATTATCTCAATGTGAAGTAGATGCTTTAAATACATTGTATGATCACATCTACATATTTACTGATTTTGATACACAAGGTGTTACTTGTGCTAATTACCATAGAAAAAAGTTTAGTTTTATTCCTAAATTTTTAACTAATGGTAGATTTAATACAATTAATTATCATAGTAAAGATATTAGTGATTATGTAGCATTATACGGCTTTGAAGAAGGTTGTAATTTAGTTAAAAGAATCTTTAATGATAAATAACGTATATATGTTAGATTTAAATAATGCCGTAATTTTAAATGATGAAGTGTTAATTAATGATTTATCCTATGATAAAAATGGAGAATTACTAGTATTACGATTTTATAAAGGTAATTGCTTAGTTGACACTATACCTAATATAAAATCTAATGAACAAGCTAAATCAATAATAGCAAATTATAAAGAATTTGATTATATTTTTATACCAATTGATAAAACATTAGCTGATAATATAAATGATGATTGGGAATATACTAAGAAAAATAAACAAGATGTTTTAAATTTTGTTGAAGAATATGGTGTTCATCCTAGAGATATATTAGCTTGTGGTGATACAAATGCTAAAAATGAATTTGTTAAACATTATATACCATATCTTAGTATAACAGATACAACTAATGTTTTAAGTTTAGCTGATAAAGAAAGAGCTAGAAAATTTGGTAAATTTATAACTGCTTATAAATGTTTTGCTTGTAGAGATACACTAGCTAGTTTTAATAATCCAAGTAATGGTGGAGTAATTAAACATGAAGATGCATTATCATCTTGGAATTGTTTAATGACTAAATTACATAATCCTACGCATGGAATAATTATTAAAAAATATAAATAAATTAGAGTGGGTCAATAGCCCACTCTTTTAATATATTCTATTATGTATATAAGTTTTTTAGGTTGTATCTATAAAAATATTAATCCAAATTCATGTAATAAACTATATAAAGAAATAGACATATATGAATTAAATGATATAGGTATATTAATGAGTTATATAAAAGATTTATGGAATATTCGTGGAGATAATTGTCCAGCTGATTGTGAAGCTATATCTTTTTGTACTAAAAATAAACCAGATTTATTAACAGATGAGTTTATTTCTAGATTTGCTAAAAATATAACTTATTTTGATGATGCTGTTAAGAAAGAAATAGAAGAATTACAATTAAATTTTAAATACATTAATACAAAGAAATCTAATAAAATAACTAAAAAATCTCTAGATGAAAATCAATTAACTTTATTTTAATTTTTATAATATGATAGATAGTAATAAATTACATAAAATTTTAAAACCTCTTACTATAAAACATTATAGTAAAAAAGGTGAACCTTATTTTGATGGTACTCCATTGAATATTGTAATAAATAAAATAGTTATAAATTTTTATAAAATATTAATTATAAATGAAAACAAAAATACAAAAAATTAAAAGATTATCTACTGCTGAAGTATTTCATGAATTTGCTCATCAATTAGATAATTGTAAATCTACTTCTTATCTTTATGAAGATAATAAATTATTTTATAAAAACGAATTAGTTGCTAATATTTATGATAAATCTAAGAAAATAGTATTAATTAAAAACTTTAATCATATTGGACATTATGGTAATGGTTATAGTTCATATAATCTGATTAGAGCTTTTGATGAAAGTTGGACAACTCTAACTTTAGATAATATTTTTGATATAACTGTAAAAGATAAAGCTATAGAGAAAAGAGATTTATTTAATTATTTAATTAAAGTTAAGATCGAGAATATAATAAAAATACAATATTGGTTAAAAGAATATATATATAACCCTAGAAGACTAACTTGTAACATTAGTATAAATTATTTACTTGATTTACAAAATAAAATTAAAAAAGAAATTGAACTTCTTAAAATACCTAAAAAGTATATAAAAACTAAATTCCATAATGAGTTAATTTGGCTTTCTTATTATAAAGGTTGGAATAAATACTATGAAAAGTTTTTTAATAATGAAAGTTTACAATATTGGTTAGATTTTAGATTTACAGAAAAGGAATTAGATGTAATAGCTTGTAAAGATTGGATACATACAAATTTATATAATACTAAAACTGCTAAATGTTTAAGTAAGCATGAAAAAGAAACAATATACTTTAATATAGAAAAAAGAAATGCTTATACAACTATTATAGAAAAAGAAAGAGCAGACAACAATCGTCTTTATGAAGAAAGATTACAAAAACAAAAAGAAGAACGTAAAGCTAAAGAATTAATTAAATTAAATGATTGGTTAGATGGAAAATATAATAGAGCTTTATGGGATATTCCAATTCATTTAAGATTAGATAAAGATAATTTAGTTGAAACTACATTAGGTGTAACTGTTCCATTGAATCATGCTAAATTACTATATCTTAAATTTAAACAATGTGTTAATAAAAATGAAGAATGGATTAGTAATGGTTGTTCTATAAAAATAGGTAATTATTTAGTAGAATGTATAAAAAAGAATGATGTAGGTTGGTATCTAAAAGCAGGTTGCCATACTATATACGAAAAAGAAATAGATTTATTTATTAATATGTTTAAATTAAATTGGTAATGAAACAATACAATAATGTTTTAGTTTATGATTTAGAAACAAATGGTTTCTTTAGTAAAGAGGGTAAAACACAACCTATAGAATTAGCTTATCTGTTAATTACACCAAATACACTAATTGCTTATAATGAATTGTATAAACCTAGTTGGAAAATACCTAGTTATATAACAGATGTAAATGGTATAACAAATGAAATGGTTGAAAACAAAGGTGACTGGTTTAAAGAAATAGATGAATTATATAAAGTATTTATGTCAGATAATACATTAATTATAGGACATAATCATATTAAATTTGATAATAAATTTATTAATCAATTATTTGAAAATAAAGAATATCCTGAAATTAATAATGATGTTTGTTTTGATACAGGTGGTGAATTTAAAGCAGAGTTATTAGGTACTAAAAAAGAAACTTATGATACTGACTGTACTATTGCTGAATTTCATAAAGCTATGCTAGATATTAAAGCTAAAGATGTTAAATGGAATTTAACAGCTGCTTTAGAATATTATGGAATTCCTAAACCTGAAGGTATGCATAGAGCATTAACTGATGTATTATGTACAACTAAGGTATTTATTAAACAAATTGATAAATATTTAGATAATACAATTACTATTAATCCTGATACTTTAAATTTATTAAAACAAATTATATGAAATTAAAAAATTTGATAAATACTTTAATATAAAACAAATATATGGCAATAATTGGAATTAGTGGTAAAATTGGAAGTGGTAAAGATACTATTGGTAAGATTATACAATATTTTACAAGTGGTTTAGATAAAGGTAATGTTGCTTATGATGTATGGGATGGTAATACTCTTTGGAATACTAAACCTCATAATTGGCAAATACGCAAGTTTGCAGATGCACCTAAAAATATTGTATGTATTCTTATAGGATGTACTAGAGAACAATTAGAAGATATTGATTTTAAGAATAGTAAACTAGGTGAAGAATGGATTAGATATGGATATGCTGATGGATTTATTAAGAAATATATAGGTAATGGCGAAATGGGAGAACCTATTATGAATAATAAACAATGTTCTAAAGAAGAATATGAAGAACATTATAAAACTAATTGGCAAACTGCATATAAATCACATTTAACAATTAGAGAACTTTTACAAGTTATAGCTACAGATTTATTTCGTAATCAATTACATGAAGATATTTGGATTAATGCTTTATTTGCTGATTATAAACCTTTATTTTATAGTAAAGTTAAACGAGATTATATTCAAATTAATGGCAAACAAGAAGATATTGGAGCATCTTTAAATGATGGTTCAGAATATCCTAATTGGATTATAACAGATGTTAGATTCCCTAATGAATTACAAGCAATTAAAGATAAAGGTGGTATTGTTATTAGAGTAATAAAAGATGAACCTTGTGAAGTATGTGGTTTAACATTAGCAGAAAGACGTGGAAATATATGTAAAGAAATAAGTTGTCCTCTTGGTAGAAAACAACATAAATCAGAAACTGCTTTAGATAATGCTACATTTGATTATACAGTAAGTGCTAAACAAGGTGATATTGAATCTTTAATTCAACAAACTAAAGAAATACTAATAAAAGAAAAATTATTATGTTTAAACGAAAACGAAAATTAAAGACTAGTGATATACAAAATATTACTAATCTAGTATGTGCTATTATTCCAAAGTATCCTATATCTACAAATAAAGTTACAAATGGTGTAGATGTAGGATCATTAGCTAAAAATACTAGAAATATTGTATGTTTGGCTAAACAACTTTATACATTAATAAATAAAGACAATATAGATGATAGTAAAAATCAATCAAAAAACTAAGATTTTATTAGTAGAACTAAGTAAGTTATATGAATGTGAATTTGCTATAATAGTTACAATTCGTGTAATAGGAGATGATTATATAGAAAAATTATTATTAACTTGTAGTAAATTAGGTTTATTATATAACGATAGTGGTGAAACTAATAGAGAATTTGAATCTATAGATGAACTAACTAAATTTTTAAA
>Ga0172380_10003021_pt1 | contig 24229 bp, 18 predicted proteins | sample Leawe162metaG_FD_119747 | JGI IMG/M metagenome (GOLD analysis project Ga0172380, IMG submission 119747) | Leachate microbial communities from a municipal landfill in Southern Ontario, Canada - Leachate well 162 metaG | ecosystem: Engineered > Solid waste > Landfill > Unclassified | place...
CCTGCTTCATCCCCGCCCTCGCGCCGACGCAGGCACAGGGCTCCAATCTGCCGCACTTTTAGTCCGGCGCGGCCGAACAAATCAGCCGCTTCTGTGAGGGATTATTGCTCCGGCTTTTACACGGCTTCGGGCCGGAAGATATATCGCTCCTCACTGAAATTTTCGAAAGTGTCTGGAGCGAGGTCAAATCAGACACGTACCGCAATGAAGCGGATGTCTCGGTTTGCCGTGAGCGATTGGCTTCGATAGTGATTGCGTTGGCATCGCAACGTACGCTGGACGTTCCCGACAAATTCAGAGAGCTGGTGCGACTGACCTATATCGAGCGATCTCCATGGTCCTTATCCGATACCGGGTGCGGAAGCGGACCGGCATGGTCGAAAGCCATTCCAAGGTCTCGCATGTCAATCCAAGCGTCACAGCCCGGGCAGCGAACGAAATGATCGGCTTCTCTCGGGTGGCCAGTTTTTCGGCTGCCCGATGAATGCCGCGACGGATATGGCGACGCTCTTCGGACATTGATCATCGGCAGAAAAAACACCCCAGCGGGAGGGGACTGGGGTGTTTGAAAGACCGGGGCCAGGAGAGGGGGATTCCTGGCTGCGATAGGGTCCGGCCAGCGCTCGTGGGGTCGCATAACCGGATGCAACACCAACGCCGTGTTTCGAAAAAAGTTTCACGCCGAGCAGTGAAAAATAAAAGACCCGGCGCAGGCGAGCACCGGCGGCCCGCTGCCTATCCGCCGGCCGTCTTCCAGTTCGCGGCATTCGCAGGTCGGAACGAATAGGCCACGCGCTTCTTCCTTGTTGACGCCGGGCAGCTTCCGCAGCTCCTCGAAGAAGCGATCGCGCGATCCAATCCGAAATCCGCTTCCCGCTGCGAACCGGTGCGCGAGTTCTCAAAGATCGATCGTTGCGATCAGTTCGCCCTGGCCCCGGCCAATCTGCTCAAGGCCGAATTCCAGAATCCAGATGCGAAACCGCATGGCGGCCTCGGCGTCGGGGATGACGGGAGCGGGGAGCGCCCGATGAGGGGTCGCCAAGGGTCGCCACTCGATCGGGAGCGCCTTGGCAGACCTCTGCAACCTGTCCTTGCCAAGGACACGCCGACCCTTGGCGACCCTTCCGGCGCTTACCGGTAAACTTCTTACCGGTAAGCCGGGTTTTCGCGTTACCGGTAAGCCCGACGCACTCGTTGGCGACCCCTTGGCGACCCCCCTCGGGAGGCCCGGAATCATTGATGCTGTTTGGCCGGCGACCCGTGGCGACCCCCTCAGTGCTTGGCATCGGCCCTTGGCGGTCTGCCGACCCCCGTTGGCAAGCCGTTGCTTTGTCGAGATGAATTACCGGCAGCGTTTTTGCCGACCCCTTACCGGTAAGCGCCTTGGCACGCTGCGTGCTGATCGCAGGTTGTCTGGAGAAAAGCCGTTTGACCCGCTCGCCGAACGCAACGGCCTTCAGCGGAATCGACATGCAACCCGACGTCGTCGCGACAACGGCTCGAACGAGCACCGCCAATGCCGCCAGCACGACGGCAAAGACCATAAACAGCAGAATGTATTCGGCGGTAGGGTCGAGCATTCTATCCGAAGCGAAGTGGTGGCTTCGGATTCTCAGCTTAATTCGGGGAGCATGCAAGGCGCGGCGAGGCTTCTGCACACCCTTAAGAACGAAGCTGTCTGAGACTGCGATTGGCCGCAGAACGTTCTCAAACCGCTTCGGGACAAGTTCGGGAGTCCTTTCTCCCGTTTCGCATCTTGTTCCCGTTTCAGCCCGTTGCTAGAACCGCCGAAGCATGGCAGAAAGCCCAGCCTTCACGGCCCTAGCGGGTGTAGCTCAATGGTAGAGCAGCAGCCTTCCAAGCTGAATACGTGGGTTCGATTCCCATCACCCGCTCCATAACTTTGCGCCAGCCGCCCACTTACGGAACGCTGCAACGGTCTCGCATCCGCGTCGAGGTCGCACGGAAAGCGTGCTCATGTGGGATCTCAGACCCCTAGGACGGGCTTCCGGAGCGGCCGGAGAATTTGCTTCCACCGGTGTCCTCGGCGGTGACTTCAAGTGAATCATTCGCTCCGGCCGAATAGCTGAACCGGAAATTTGGGTCTTCGCTGATCGAGATGCCGCCTTCCATTGCGAAGACGAGCTTGCCTCCTGCTGTCACGGACAGATGCGAGATGAAGCGCGCAGGCGGGTAGCCGCCTGAAATCTGGTCGATTGCGAGGCCCGAAATATTCGGATGCCGCAACATGACCTCGCCGAGGCCGGACTTGCCGGCGGTTGCCGTGGCGGTCCTGATGCGCATCTTGCCGATGGATTTCGCGGCCTCCTCCGCGTCGCGGCTTGCCGGGGCGGAGCAGCCGCCGGAGGCTTTGACGAACGTCTTCGTCATATAGAATTTGCCGTCCGAGCTTTCCGCGACGGCGCGCACGAACGTGTAGCGATCGACACGAATGCGCGTCGCCAGGATGCGCTGTCCGCTCCCCGCCGCTTCTCCATACGTGAATGTTGCGACGATCGGGGCCGGGTTCTCGTCGACGACGAGCGTCAGCGATTTGATCTTGTCCGCAAGCTCAGGCGTCAGACGGATCGTGATCGGAACGACAGCGGCATCTTCCGCGCGCTCCGGAGCTTCGAGCGACAGGAAGCCCTTGCCGTCGATCATTTCCTGTTGGCCAAAGGTGTCCTTTCGGATGCTCGTCCAGGCGGCTTCATTGTCCGGGTTTGACTCCTCGGCGCTGGCGCCTGCCGGAAGCAGCAAGGATAGAACCGCGATGGTCATCGCAAAGAGACTGTAGATTGGGCGTGACATGCGACACTCCTGTGTTTCGGGACGGAGTGGAGGATCACGCGCTGCCACCGACAGCGTGCTGCTCCGAGGCTAGTCTCCGACGTTTGTCTTGACGGCGATCGCAATCATTTCAGCGGTGGTGCGGGCATTGAGTTTCTGCCGGATCGAGAGACAGTCGGTTGCCACCGATTTCGTCGAAATGTTCAAATCTTTCGCGATCTCCGACTGGTGGCGGCCGGCCGTCAGCAGCTTCAGGACATTCTTTTCGCGCTTCGTCAGGCGCGGCCCCTTGTCGGGAACGGCGCGCATGAGCGCGACCCGCTGCAGAAGCTCGTCCGAAAGCCAGCTCTCGCCTCTGCAGACAGCTTCGATCGCACTCAGGAGATCAGCCGACCGGCCGTTCTTGCTGACAAAGCCATGAGCGCCGCAGTCGATCGCCTGCATGGCCATGGGCGCTTCTTCGGCGACCGAAAAAACGATGATTTTCGTTCGCGGCCATCGCCGGCTCATTTCACGGATGAAGTCGATGCCGGAGCCATCCGGCAGATGCAGGTCGATGACGACGACATCCAGCGCGCGATCTTTTAGAATTCGCCGGCCCTCGGCAAGAGTGGCCGCGTCATGGAACGTGACGTCCGCGCGATCCGCAAAAAGCTGACGGCACCCGGATACGACGATCGGGTGATCTTCGATAATAAGAATTTCCATACGACGAGTCTGCATTACTCAACGGGTTTTAGTTGGCTCGTGCGGCAGATCAATCGGCGTGGTTATGGAAGTCTGGCAATTTCGCTTGCCAGGGCTTTGCAATCCTCGCGTCGGGGCGACCGCGCGAGAGTTACGCGAGTTCCAAGGGAGCGGCGTGGCGGCGCGAGTTGCCTTCGAACAGGCATCCGTCTTCCACGGATAAGTGCTTGTGAAAAATATTCGCGGCGACTGCCGACGACGGCTTCAACGTGATGTGGGTCGCGAAGATTTCGCCCGAGACTTCGCCAAGGATGGTCACGCGGTCGGCCTTGATCGTGCCGTCGACGATGCCGCGCTCTCCGACGGTCAGCGTCATGCAGCTAACGTCACCGAGGACGGTGCCCTCAATGACGACAGGGCCGGGAAAATCGATGTTCTCCCGGATGCGAACCTTGGGCGGAATGGAAAATACGCGATAGGACATGCGACACCGGTTATGCGGAGTGCGTCTGGGATGAGGTGTAGCCCGACGCCACACAGCGTCGCGTCATTCGATGGCAACAATTGGGCTCGCGTGCGGTTGATCGCAGCTAATTCGCGGGATGGTGAAAGCCATCTCGGTCTGAGTTGCACCGAGGCGAGGGACGAGGCTTCGAGGCAACGTCATTCCGCCGTCGCGTGACACCCACGGCGTTCGAGCACGCAGTCGTTACGGAAACGCCTGGTAGATCCAGGTTTCGCTCAGCACGACGCCGTCTTTTTGCAGGAATGCGCGCAGGTCGGCTTCCCGTCCGTCGAGGTCGGACAGATCGAACATCATGCGCCAGCGCTTGGTGCCGACAACGGGAAAAGCCTCGACGCCGGTGATCTTGCCGCGCGTGGTCGTCACGACGGTGTGCGTGCCGCCGAAGCGGGTCTGCTCTTCGAGAACCTTGCCTTCGACGTCGATCATGAATTTGCGCGCGCCGGGCTTGGTGTGCCGGAGATCGAGGTCGCGTCCGCCAAGACCGCCGAGGCCAATGCGCGTCGCGACGATGCGGCCGACATCACCCGTCGGCGGGCCATCGACGCCCCAGTAGAGACGATATTTCGCGTTGATGACCGTGCCTTGAACGATCTTCTCCTCAGGCGTCCAGAACGCAACCATGTTGTCTTCGGTCTCGTTCGTCGTCGGCAATTGGACGAGATTGACGGAGCCTTTGCCCCAGGCGTTGAGCGGTTCGACCCACATGCTCGGGCGGCGGTCGTAGAACAGACTGTCGTCCTGATAGTTCTCGAAGTTGCGGTCGCGCTGAACGAGGCCGAAGCCTTTCGGATTGTCGTCGGAGAAGCTGTTGGTGACGATGCGCGGCGGATTGGCGACCGGACGCCAGATGCGTTCGCCCGTGCCCGTCCACAATGAGAGACCGTCGCAGTCGTGCACTTCAGGTCGCCAGTCGCCGCGGAAGTGAGCCGAGTTCTCACCGTACCAGAACATGCCGGTCAAAGGTGCAATGCCAAGAAAATCGACCGGCGCGCGGAAATTGAGTTCGCATTCGACGTCCTGCAAGGCGCCGCCCTGGCCGCCCTGGATGCGGCGGCTGTCCATGCGATAGGCGCCGGTCACGCTCTGGCTTTCGAGCAGGGCGTAGATCGTCATGCCGGCGCCGTTCTGCTCCAGCCAGAAGGATGTGAAGCGCGGAAATTCTTCCGGTCGCCCGGTGTTGATCGCCAGGCCGCGCGCCGATCCGCCGTACTGATCGTTGGGGTCGGATGCACGGAAGTACGATGCGCCGAGATAGGAGAGCCAGTCGCTGACGCCGCCGCGGCTCATCAGGCGGAAACCGGCGAAGCCGGCCGACTTCAAGGTCCGGAGCGGGTGATCGGCGGGCATGTTGAAAAGGTCGGGCGTGTAGACGATCTGCTGCGCCTGTCCGTTTTCGACGACGTAGATGCTGACGGGCTCGGCATAGAACCGCCCTTGCGGGAAGAGGCGGACCTTCTGCGCCCCCGGGACGTCGTGCCAAAGCTCCATGTCGGGCTTGTAGATCGCTTGCGCGAACGTATCGAACGTCATGTCCCGCAGAGGATCGGTCGCGGACGGTTTCGGAGGCGGCGTGTATGCGGTTTTCGCCAGTTCCTTCGCCCGTATCTTGAGATCATCGAAGGAGAAGGGCTCCGCATTGCCAAGCGCCATGGCGCCGACGGAGGCGGCTCGCGCAGGGAGCGCCCATCCGGCGACGGATGCGGCCAAGGCTCCGGAAAGAACATCGCGACGATGAGGTGTGAATGTCATGGCGCTGGCTTTGAACGAATAATCAGGGCGGGATTTAGTCGTCGTCGGGACGGTAACTACTCGAAGGCGGCGGGGAGCCTCCGCTTATGTGGGCACGGAAGCTGATAGCGTAAGGCGGGACGACGACAAAGCCCCCTTCGCGAATTGCCCGCGTTGTTGCAACGCGATTTTTGCAAGTTGGAGTTCGCGAACGAGCGGGAATATCTGCCTTGACGACCCAGGCATTGCAACTTCGGCGGTCGCCAATCAAAGCCTCTTGCAGTAGGTTGCGCTCTGCCTGCGCCATTCTCCCTGCGGGCCAAAAACGGGGGATTTTCATGCTGGTCGTGACGACGAACGAAATTCAGGGCTACCGCGTCGTGCGCCATCTCGGTCTGGTTCGGGGCCTGACAGTGCGTTCGCGCAGCGTCGTCGGCAATCTCGGCGCCGCGATTCAGATTTTTTTCGGCGGCAATATCTCCGTGTACACCAAGCTCGCGGAGCAGGCGCGGCAGGAAGCCTTCGATTTGCTGGTCGAGCACGCGCAAAGCATGGGCGCCAACGCAGTGATCGCCATGCGGTACGACGCGAACGAGATCGCCGCTGCCGTGACCGAGGTGCTGGCCTACGGTTCGGCCGTCGTGGTCGAGCCCGTCTCCGGCGCAGCGCAGCCTTCAGCAGGTGCTTCCGCCGATACTCCCGGCCCTTGGGCGGGCCGCTGACAAGGCTTGGCGTCCGAGATCCTCGTGCTGATTAGGCCGTCCGAGACAAAAAAGCTTGCGGGTGGGGCTGACAACGCCGAAGACATCAGTTAAGGAAACACGCCCCGAAAGAGGCTGCGCGACGCCCGGGCTTTTGCTCGCGTCGGGTTTAAGGGGTGTAGCTCAATTGGTAGAGCGTCGGTCTCCAAAACCGAAGGTCGGGGGTTCGAGACCCTCCGCCCCTGCCAGCCTCAGCTAGGTCTGATCTGCCGACCAGCCCGGTCGAAAAACGATGGGGCTGGAGCGGCACGTTGTCGCATCTGCGCATAGAAAGCACTTTAATGGCGAAGTTCAACCCCATAACCTTTATTCAGGAAGTTCGGCAGGAAGTCTCCAAGGTCACCTGGCCGAAGTGGAAAGAGGTGTGGATCACGACTTTGATGGTGCTCATCATGGTCGCGCTCGCCTCTATTTTCTTTTTGCTCGTCGATCAGGTGTTGAGCCACGTCGTGCGCTTCGTTCTTGGGGTGGGCAGTTGAGCATCAACTCTCGTTTTTTGGCTTGAGTGACCGCGCAAGAGGGCGTTTGAGAATGGTTGTCGCGCAAGATCGCGAAGAAAAAAAGTCGGTGGCCGGAACGCGCTGGTACATCGTCCACGCCTATACGAATTTCGAGCGCAAGGTCGCCGATGCCATCCGCGAGCGTGCGAAGGCGGGTGGTCTTGAAGATCTCTTCGAAGAGATCGTCGTGCCGACCGAAGAGGTCGTCGAGGTCAAGCGCGGCCGGAAGATTCCGACCGAGCGCAAGTTTCTGCCGGGCTACGTGCTCGTCAAGATGAAGATGACCGATCAGGCGTTCGTGATGATCAAGAACACGCCGAAGGTCACGGGATTTCTCGGCGCCGACAACAAACCGATGCCGATTCCCGAGGATGAGGCGTTGCGCATCCTCAACCAAGTGAAGGAAGGCGTCGAGCGGCCGCGTCCGACGATCACTTTCGAGATCGGCGAGAACGTCAAGGTTGCCGACGGTCCGTTCGCATCGTTCACGGGTGTCGTCGAGGACGTCGACGAGGAGCGGTCGCGGGTCAAGGTCGCGGTGTCGATCTTCGGGCGGCCGACGCCGGTCGAACTTGAATTCGGGCAGGTCGAAAAGATTGCAAGTTAAAGGGCGACGTCCCGACGGTGGTTGCCGGGGTGTCGTGCGTGCGTTGAGAATTCCGGTGCTTTAGGCATCGGAGAACCGCGCCGGGGTTTCGGTTCTGGAGCGGTGATGTGCGGGAGGGCAGGCTTCGCGACAAGCGATCCAGTCCGTTGAACCGCTAACCCTGAGCGTAACGCCCAACTGGCGTATTCACGCTCTAATGAGTGAAGGGGACTATGGCGAAGAAAGTCGATGGCTTTATCAATCTACAGGTACCGGCAGGCGCGGCGAATCCGTCGCCGCCAATCGGTCCCGCGCTTGGCCAGCGCGGCGTTAACATCATGGAATTCTGCAAGGCCTTCAACGCTAAGACGAAGGACCTGGAGCAGGGTACGCCGATCCCGGTGAAGATCACGGTCTACTCCGACCGCTCCTTCACGTTCGAGATGCGTAATCCGCCCGCAACATTTTTGATCAAGAAGGCCGCAGGCCTTCGTCCGACCGGCAAGGGTGGCACGGGCTCCAAGGAGCCGGGTCGCGCTGTCGCCGGACAGGTAACGATTGCGCAGCTGAGAGAGATTGCCAAGGGCAAGCTCAAGGACATGAACACCGACGATATCGATGCTGCCGCCCGCACGCTTGCGGGCAGCGCGCGTTCGATGGGTCTCAAGGTGGTGGAGTAGTCCGATGGCAAAAGCTCAAATCAGCGCCGAGAAGATCAAGGAAACGCGCGAAGCCGGCGGTAAGCGCATGCTCACCGTCAAGCAGGGCCTTGCCGCGGGCAAGTCGTACGATGTCGACGAAGCCGTGAAGATCCTGAAGGATCGCGCCAAGGCAAAATTTGACGAGACGATCGAAGTCGCCGTCAATCTTGGCGTCGATCCCAAGCACGCCGACCAGATGGTGCGTGGCGTCTGCAATCTGCCAAACGGTTCAGGTCGCACGTCGCGCGTCGCCGTCTTCGCGAAGGGTGCGAAGGCTGACGAAGCCAAGGCCGCCGGCGCCGATATTGTCGGCGCGGAAGACCTGGTCGAGATCGTCTCGAAGGGCACGATCAACTTCGATCGCTGCATCGCGACGCCCGACATGATGGGTCTCGTCGGCCGCCTCGGCAAAGTGTTGGGCCCGCGCGGTCTAATGCCGAACCCGCGCGTCGGAACGGTGACCATGGACGTCACGACCGCCGTCAAGGGCGCGAAGGGTGGTTCCGTCGAGTTCCGTGTCGAAAAGGCGGGCATCGTTCACGCCGGCATCGGCAAGGCGAGCTTCTCGCAAGAGGCGCTCGTTCAGAACATCAAGGCGTTCGTCGATGCGGTCATCAAGGCCAAGCCGACGGGCTCCAAGGGCACGTACCTGAAGAAAGTGTCGGTGTCGTCGACGATGGGGCCTGGCCTCAAGCTCGACACGTCGACCGTTTCGTCGGGACCCGTCGTCTAAGATTATCAAGAATTCCGGGGCAACCCGGAAAACCCGAACCGGGGCTCGTCGAGCTTCGGTTCGAAACTGTCCGAGACTGTAGGTGCCAACCAGTTCGCTGGGCGGCCGAAATCTCTCAAGACCGAGAGAGCCTGCATGAGACAGAAGTGGATCGGATTTGAGGCGCACGCCTTGCATTCGGTTTGAACCTTCTGGGTCAGCACCGTGCCGCCGTTCGAGCGGTCCACGGGAACGAGGACAGACCAACGTCGCCCGCTCCGCACGCGGACAGGGCGGCAAGGTGCAACCCGCGGAGCTTCGCGAATGAAGCTTCGCAGCAAGGAGACGAGACGTGGATAGAGCCGCGAAACGTGAGCTCATCGACCATCTCCATGCCGAGCTGAAAAGCACCGGCGTGGTTGTGATCGCCCACAACACCGGCCTCGTGGCCGCTCAATCCGCAGACTTCCGCAAGCGCGTCAAAGACGCTGGCGGCTCTGTGAAAGTGGCCAAGAACAAGCTGGCGCAGCTCGCGCTCAAGGATACCGACGCCGAACAGCTTTCGGGCTTATTGAAGGGGCCGACCATTCTGGCCTTCTCAAAAGATCCGATCGCAGCGGCGAAGGCTGCCGTCACGTATGCCAAGGGTAACGATAAGCTCGTGATCCTCGGCGGCGCGATGGGCAAGACCATCCTCGACGCGAACGGCGTGAAAGCGCTCGCCGACCTGCCATCGCTTGATGAACTGCGCGCCAAGCTCATTGGCCTTCTCAACGCTCCGGCGACCAAAATCGCCCGGACCGTCAAGGAGCCGGGAGCCCAGCTTGCTCGTGTCATTCAGGCCAAGGCAGCACAAGGCGAGGCCGCATAGCTGGCCAGGACAAGTTGTGGGGCGCTTGAGCCCGCAAACGCAAACGCAGCGAAAGCCCTGAAATAGGGTGCTGCAACTCAACCTCTAGGTTCAAACCGGAAGGACACTATATATGTCTAAGATCGAGAAAATCGTTGATGACCTGTCGAGCCTCACCGTGCTCGAAGCGGCCGAACTCGCGAAGATGCTGGAAGAGAAGTGGGGCGTTTCGGCTGCGGCCGCAGTCGCCGTCGCCGCTCCGGCTGGCGCCGCCGCCGCGCCTGTTGAAGAGCAGACCGAGTTCACCGTTATCCTGAAGTCAGGTGGCGACAAGAAGATCAACGTCATCAAGGAAGTTCGCGCCATCACGGGCCTCGGCCTGAAGGAAGCGAAAGACCTCGTCGAGGCCGGCGGCAAGACCGTGAAGGAAAGCGTCTCCAAGGACGAAGCCGCCAAGCTGAAGAAACAGCTCGAAGATCAAGGCGCCGTCGTCGAAGTCAAGTAATCAAACATCGACACCGGCCGGGCCGCTCCCGGTCGGTGTTGATGTCTGCGCATACCGCGTCTTTCGGCCAGCTCTCCGGAGGAGAGTCGGAAGGCGCAAACGGAAAACGGCTTTCCGGAGGGCCTGAGGTTCAAGCAACCTCGGAAAAGGGCCCTCCGGTGAACCGTTTTAAACCGGCCCTCGTGGCGGCCGGCTCGCGAAACGCGAGTCGCCATGAGTGACCGGAATGAATTTGGATCGCGGGGCCTCCCCCGCATACGAGAGCACGAAGGGACCGACATGGCTCAAACCCTCACAAGCCGCAAACGCCTCCGCAAACAATTTGGTTCGATCGGCGAAGTCGCTGAGATGCCGAATCTCATCGAGGTTCAGAAAGCATCCTACGACGACTTTCTGATGGTCAAGGAACCGCCGGGCGGCAGGTCGGACGATTTCGGCTTGCAGTCGGTGTTCAGGGGCGTGTTTCCAATTTCGGATTTCGCCGGCAAGTCGACGCTCGAATTTGTCAGCTATGAATTCGAGCCGCCGAAATTCGATACCGACGAATGCATGCAGCGCGACATGACCTATGCGGCGCCGCTCAAGGTGAAGCTGCGCCTCATCGTGTTTGATATCAACGAAGAGACGGGATCCAAGTCGATCAAGGACGTCAAGGAGCAGGACGTCTATATGGGCGACATGCCGCTCATGACGTTGAACGGCACCTTCATCATCAACGGCACCGAGCGCGTGATCGTTTCGCAGATGCACCGTTCGCCGGGCGTCTTCTTCGACCACGATCGCGGCAAAACCCACTCGTCGGGCAAGCTGTTGTTCGCGGCTCGCATCATCCCGTATCGCGGTTCGTGGCTTGATTTCGAATTCGACGCCAAGGACAACGTCTATGTGCGTATCGATCGTCGCCGCAAGTTGCCGGTGACGACGATGCTGTATGCGCTGGGCCTCGACGACGAGGAAATCCTGTCGCACTTCTACAAGCACATTCCGATCAAGGAATCGAAGCGCGGCTGGAAAATGCCGTATCTGCCGGAAAAATTCCGCGGCGTTACTCCGCAATCCGACATCGCCGACGCAAAGACCGGCGAAGTGATCGCACGCGCCGGCGAGAAGATTACGGCACGCCGCTCGCGCGAACTTGCCGAAAGCGGCGTCAAGGAAATCCTGATCTCGGCGGAAGATCTCGCCGGGCGCTTCATCGCCGAAGACATCGTCGATCTCGAGACCGGCAAGATCTTCGCGGAAGCGGGTAACGAACTCGATGCCGATCTCCTCGCCGAACTCAAAGAGCAGAAGGTCAGGGATTTCCATATCCTCGACATCGACTACATCAACATCGGCCCCTTCATCCGCAACACGCTGAACATCGACAAGAACGCCAATCAGCAGGAAGCGCTGATGGACATCTACCGTGTCATGCGTCCGGGTGAACCGCCGACCATCGAAGCGGCGACCAACCTGTTCCACGGCCTGTTCTTCGATCCGGAACGTTTTGACCTCTCGGCCGTCGGCCGGGTGAAGATGAACATGCGCCTCGAACTCGATGCGCCGGATACGATGCGCGTACTCCGCAGGGACGACATCCTCGCGGTCGTGAAGACGCTTGTCGATCTCAGAGACGGTAAGGGCGAGATCGACGACATCGACCATCTCGGCAATCGCCGCGTGCGGTCGGTCGGCGAGCTGATGGAAAATCAGTATCGCGTCGGTCTTCTGCGCATGGAGCGCGCCATCAAGGAGCGCATGTCGTCGGTCGATATCGACACCGTGATGCCTCAGGACCTGATCAACGCGAAGCCGGCGGCCGCCGCCGTGCGCGAGTTCTTCGGCTCCTCGCAGCTGTCGCAGTTCATGGACCAGACGAATCCGTTGTCGGAAATCACCCACAAGCGCCGTCTCTCGGCACTTGGACCGGGCGGTCTGACGCGTGAGCGCGCGGGCTTCGAAGTTCGCGACGTGCATCCGACGCACTACGGCCGCATCTGCCCGATCGAGACGCCGGAAGGTCCGAACATCGGCCTCATCAACTCGCTCGCGACGTTCGCGCGCGTCAACAAGTATGGCTTCATCGAGAGCCCGTATCGCAAGGTCGTCAACAGCCGCGTGACGAACGACGTCGTCTACCTCTCCGCCATGGAAGAGATGCGCCATCACGTGGCGCAGGCGAATGCCGAGATCGATGCGAAAGGTAAGATGACGGAAGACCTCGTCACGATCCGCCACAACGGCGACGTGATGCTCGTCCCGACGGACAAGGTCGACTACATCGACGTGTCGCCGAAGCAGCTTGTCTCGGTCGCCGCGGCGCTGATCCCGTTCCTCGAGAACGACGACGCCAACCGCGCACTGATGGGCTCCAACATGCAGCGTCAGGCCGTGCCGCTGATCAAGGCGGAAGCGCCGCTGGTCGGCACCGGCATGGAAGAGCGCGTTGCCCATGACTCCGGCGCCGCGATCGCCGCTCGCCGTACCGGCATCGTCGATCAGGTCGATGCGACCCGTATCGTTATCCGCGCAACGGAAGAGCAGGACCCGTCGAAGCCGGGCGTCGACATCTATCGTCTGCGCAAGTTCCAGCGCTCGAACCAGAACACCTGCATCAACCAGCGGCCGCTGATCAACGTCGGCGACCATGTGCGGGCGGGCGAGATCATCGCCGACGGTCCGTCGACCGAACTCGGCGAACTGGCACTGGGCAAGAACGTGCTCGTCGCGTTCATGCCGTGGATGGGCTACAACTTCGAAGACTCGATTTTGATGAACGAGCGCGTCGTCTCCGAGGATGTGTTCACCTCGATCCACATCGAGGAATTCGAGGTGATGGCGCGCGATACGAAGCTCGGGCCTGAGGAAATCACGCGCGATATTCCGAACGTCTCGGAAGAAGCGCTGAAGAACCTCGACGAAGCGGGCATCGTCTACATCGGCGCCGAGGTCCATCCGGGCGACATCCTCGTCGGCAAGATCACGCCGAAGGGCGAGAGCCCGATGACGCCGGAAGAGAAGCTGCTTCGCGCCATCTTCGGCGAGAAGGCGTCCGACGTTCGCGATACGTCGCTCAGATTGCCGCCAGGCGTTGCCGGAACGATCGTCGAAGTGCGCGTCTTCAACCGCCACGGCGTCGAGAAAGACGAGCGCGCGATGGCGATCGAGCGCGAGGAAATTGAACGCCTCGCGAAGGACCGCGACGACGAGCTGCAAATTCTCGACCGCAACGTCTACGCGCGCCTCAAGGACGCGTTGATGGGCAAGGAAGTCGCAAAGGGTCCGAAGGGCGCGCGCAAAGGCACGACCATCGACACCGTGATCCTCGATGACATTCCGCGCAGCCAGTGGTGGGAAATCGGCCTTGCCAACGAGAAGGCGCAGGCCGAAGTCGAAGCCATTCAGAAGCAGTACGAAGACGCGAAGAAGGGCCTGGGCCTTCGCTTCGCCGATAAGGTCGACAAGCTGCAGCGCGGCGACGAGATGCCTCCCGGCGTCATGAAGATGGTCAAGGTCTTCGTCGCCGTGAAGCGCAAGATCCAGCCAGGCGACAAGATGGCCGGCCGTCACGGCAACAAGGGCGTCGTGTCGATGATCGTTCCGTCGGAAGACATGCCGTTCCTCGAGGACGGTACGCCGGTCGACGTCGTTCTGAACCCGCTCGGCGTGCCGAGCCGCATGAACGTCGGACAGATCCTCGAAACGCACATGGGCTGGGCTTGCCGCGGTCTCGGCCGTCTGATCGATGAAGCGCTGCATCAGTACCACGAGAGCGGGCAGGCGAAGGCGCTGCGCGACCAGATGACGAAGGTCTATGGCACCGGTGAGATCAAGGCGTCGATGAAGGACGAGGAACTCGCCGGCATCGCCGAGAACCTCAGAACCGGCGTGCCGATCGCGACGCCGGTCTTCGACGGCGCGCGCGAGAAGGACATTGTCGAGATGCTGGAAATGGCAGGCTTCGACACCTCGGGTCAGGTGACGCTGTTCGACGGACGCTCGGGCGAACCGTTCGATCGGAAAGTCACCGTCGGCTACAAGTACGTCCTGAAGTTGCACCATCTCGTCGACGACAAGATCCACGCCCGGTCGATCGGACCGTACTCGCTCGTCACTCAGCAGCCGCTCGGTGGCAAGGCGCAGTTCGGCGGTCAGCGTTTCGGCGAAATGGAGGTCTGGGCGCTCGAAGCTTATGGCGCCGCCTACACGCTGCAGGAAATGCTGACGGTGAAGTCCGACGACGTGGCGGGCCGCACCAAGGTCTACGAGGCGATCGTCCGAGGCGACGATGCTTTCGAAGCCGGTGTTCCGGAAAGCTTCAACGTGCTGGTCAAGGAAATGCGTGCGCTCGGCCTCAATGTCGAGCTCGTCAACACCGAGGTGCCACCACCGGAGGCCGAGGAAGCGGTCGAACCGGAAGCGCCTCTGGCACAGCTGCCGCCGGCAGCCGAGTAACACGATCCCACCCTCTTTCCGCGTGCCGGGAAGAGGGACGGGGTGAGGGGCAGCCTCATGTGATGAAGCTGCCGCCCCTCACCCGAACCCTCTCTCCGTAAGACCGGGCGAGGGCCTGAAAATTCCACGGGAACGGCCACCCCTCCGGTCCCTCGAGGAGACAGCTGATGAACGAAATTTCCAATATCTTTAAAGCGCAGGCTCCTGTTCCGACGTTCGACCAGATCCGCATCTCGATCGCCTCGCCCGAGGATATCCTTTCCTGGTCTTTCGGTGAGATCAAGAAGCCCGAGACGATCAACTACCGCACGTTCAAGCCCGAGCGCGACGGCCTCTTCTGCGCGCGCATTTTCGGACCGATCAAGGACTACGAATGCTTGTGCGGCAAGTACAAGCGCATGAAGTACAAAGGCCTGATCTGCGAAAAGTGCGGCGTCGAGGTGACGCTTGCGAAGGTGCGCCGCGAGCGCATGGGCCACATCGAGCTTGCGGCGCCTGTCGCACACATCTGGTTCCTGAAGTCGCTGCCGTCGCGCATCGGCCTGCTCATGGATATGGCGCTCAAGGATCTCGAGCGCGTTCTCTATTTCGAAAACTACGTCGTCATCGAGCCGGGCACGACGCCGTTTCAGGAGAAGCAGCTCCTGTCGGAAGAGCAGTACAACCAGGCGATCGATGAATATGGCGCCGACACGTTCACGGCCGGCATCGGCGCGGAAGCGATCCGTGAGCTGCTGTCCGCGATGGATCTGCCCAAGATCGCGGTCCATCTGCGCCAGGAAATCGCGGAAGCGACGACGGAGCTGAAGCCGAAGAAACTCGGCAAGCGCCTGAAGGTCATCGAAGCGTTCATGGAGAGTGGCAATCGTCCCGAATGGATGATCCTGACGCAGGTTCCGGTCATCCCGCCGGAACTGCGTCCGCTCGTTCCGCTCGACGGCGGCCGCTTCGCGACCTCCGACCTCAACGATCTCTATCGCCGCGTCATCAACCGCAACAATCGCTTGAAGCGGCTCATGGAGCTGCGCGCTCCGGACATCATCATTCGCAACGAGAAGCGCATGCTTCAGGAAGCGGTCGATGCGCTGTTCGACAACGGCCGCCGCGGCCGCGTCATCACCGGCGCCAACAAGCGTCCGCTGAAGTCCTTGGCCGACATGCTGAAGGGCAAGCAGGGCCGCTTCCGCCAGAACCTGCTCGGCAAGCGCGTCGACTATTCGGGCCGTTCGGTCATCGTCGTCGGTCCGGAACTCAAGCTGCATCAGTGCGGCCTGCCGAAGAAGATGGCGCTCGAGCTGTTCAAGCCGTTCATCTACGCGCGCCTGCAGACGCTTGGCCAGGCAGCGACCGTGAAGCAGGCGAAGAAGCTCGTTGAAAAAGAGAAGCCGGAAGTCTGGGACGTCCTCGACGAGGTCATCCGCGAGCATCCGGTGATGCTGAACCGCGCGCCGACGCTGCACCGTCTCGGCATTCAGGCGTTCGAGCCACAACTGATCGAAGGCAAGGCGATCCAGCTTCACCCGCTGGTGTGCGCGGCGTTCAACGCCGACTTCGACGGCGACCAGATGGCCGTGCACGTTCCGCTGTCGCTCGAAGCGCAGCTCGAAGCGCGCGTCCTGATGATGTCGACGAACAACATTCTGCATCCGGCGAACGGTCTGCCGATCATCGTGCCGTCGCAGGATATCGTGCTCGGTCTCTACTACCTGTCCATGCAGCGCGACAACGAGCCGGGCGAAGGCATGAAGCTTGGCTCGATCAACGAGGTGCTGCACGCGCTTGAATCGAAGTCCGTAACGCTCCACGCCAAGGTCAAGGGCCGTTTCATCACCAAGAACGCCGAAGGCGAGACTGTGATGGAAATCCACGATACGACACCGGGTCGGATGCTCCTCGCCGAGCATTTGCCGAGGATGCCGGGCATGTCGTTCTCTATGGCGAACCAGCTTCTGACGAAGAAGAATATCTCCGGTCTGATCGACGCGGTCTACCGTAACTGCGGTCAGAAGGAGACGGTGATCTTCTGCGACCGCATCATGGCGCTGGGCTTCCACCATGCGTTCAAGGCCGGCATCTCGTTCGGCAAGGACGACATGCAAATTCCCGACAGCAAGGAAAAGATCGTCGAGAAGACCAACGTCGAAGTTCGCGACTTCGAGCAGCAGTATCAGGACGGCCTGATTACGCAGCTCGAGAAGTACAACAAGGTCGTCGACGCGTGGTCGCGTTGCACCGACCAGATCGCGAAGGAAATGATGGATCGCATTTCAGCGGTCCAGAAGGACCCAAAGACCGGCCGCGACCGGCCGATCAATTCGGTCTACATGATGAGCCATTCGGGTGCGCGCGGTTCGCCGGCGCAGATGAAGCAGCTCGCCGGCATGCGCGGCTTGATGACCAAGCCTTCGGGCGAAATCATCGAGACGCCGATCATCTCGAACTTCAAGGAAGGTCTTTCCGTTCTCGAGTACTTCAACTCGACGCACGGCGCCCGCAAGGGTCTGGCCGACACGGCCTTGAAGACGGCGAACTCCGGCTACCTGACGCGGCGTCTCGTCGACGTCGCGCAGGACGCGATCATCTCGGAAGTCGATTGCGGAACCGATGCAGGCATCAACGTGCAGGCCGTCGTCGACGCCGGTCAGGTTATCGTGTCGCTCGCGGCGCGTGTGCTCGGCCGTACGGCTGCCGAAGACATCAAGCATCCGGTGTCGGGTGAGGTTCTCGTTGCGAATGGCGAACTGATCGAGGAGCGTCACGCCGAAGCGATCGCGAAGTCGGAAATTCAGGAAATCCGCATCCGGTCGGTCCTGACCTGCGAAACGATCAGCGGCGTTTGCGCCAAGTGCTATGGCCGCGACCTCGCGCGCGGCACGCCCGTCAACATCGGTGAAGCTGTCGGCGTCATCGCCGCGCAGTCGATCGGTGAGCCGGGCACGCAGCTCACGATGCGCACGTTCCACATCGGCGGTACGGCGAACCTCGTCGACTCGTCGTTCATCGAGTCCAACTTCAACGGCACGGTGAAGCTCAAGAACCGCGCCATCGCGAAGGACTCGAAGGGCCAGAACGTCGCGATGAGCCGCATCATGTCGGTCATCATCGTCGACCAGTCCGGCAAGGAGCTCGCGACCCATAAGATCACGTACGGCGCCCGCATCTTCGTCGACGAGGACGATACCGTGAAGCGCGGCACCAAGATCGCGCAGTGGGACCCCTACACCCGTCCGATTCTGTCGGAAGCCAACGGCTCGGTCGACTTCGAGGATTTGATCGAAGGCGCATCGGTCCGCGAACAGACCGACGAAATGAAGGGTACGTCCAACCGCGTTATCGTCGATTGGCGGGCCACTCCGCGGGGCGCCGAGCTGAAACCGGCGATCGTGATCAAGGACTCCAAAGGCAAGCCGATCAAGGTCGCGCGTGGCGGCGATGCGCGCTATCTGCTGTCGGTCGAGGCCGTGCTTTCGGTCGATCGCGGCGCCGAGGTGAAGGCGGGCGACGTGCTCGCTCGTATTCCGACGGCGTCGGCGAAATCGGGCGACATCACGGGCGGTCTGCCGCGTGTTGCGGAACTCTTCGAAGCGCGGCGTCCCAAGGATCACGCGATCCTGGCGGATATCTCGGGCACCATTGAGTTCGGCAAGGACTACAAGAACAAGCAGCGCATCACGATCAAGCCGGATGATGAGTCGGCCGAGCCCGTCGAATACCTGATTCCGCGCGGCAAGAGCCTGGCCGTCCAGCCCGGCGACCGCGTCGAGCGTGGCGATTTCGTCTACGACGGTAATCCCGCCCCGCACGACATCCTGGCGATCAAGGGCGTCGAAGAACTCGCGAACTACCTGATCAACGAGATCCAGGATGTTTACCGGCTCCAGGGCGTTACGATCAACGACAAGCACATCGAGGTGATCGTTCGCCAGATGCTGCAGAAGGTCGAGATCACGGACGCCGGCGAGACGGAGCTCATCAAGGGCGAGCAGCTCGACAGGGTTGAATACGACGAGATCAACGCGGCGGCTCAGAAGGCCGGCAAGCGGGCGGCGTCGGCAATGCCTGTCCTGCTCGGCATCACGAAGGCTTCGCTGCAGACGCGCTCCTTCATCTCGGCGGCATCCTTCCAGGAGACGACGCGCGTATTGACCGACGCCGCCGTCAACGGCAAGTCGGATACGCTCGAGGGCCTGAAGGAGAATGTCATCGTCGGCCGTCTGATCCCGGCCGGTACGGGCGGCATGCTGCGCCAGCTCCGCAAGGTCGCGGCGCAGCGCGACGACCTGATCGCGAAAGAGAAGGCGAAGTCGGGCAACCTGCCTTCGCCCGATGGCGCGTCGGGTCCGGCCGCACGGCGCCGACGCCGTCCGCAGGAAGAGGCCGCAGAGTAGGCGCGGCTTCGACCAGAATAACGCTTTTCGTTCGAACGGCCGCCTCTTTCGGAGGCGGCCGTTTTTGTTTGATTGCGTTGGGACTGAATCAAAGCTGCGAGAAACCGCGCGCTTAAATTTACGTTGCTCTGCCGGCAGTAAATTCTGCGGGCAGACAACCGGTCGCAGGTTTTATTTGCCCGTTTCGGCGTGAACGGGCGAAAATAATCTCATTCGATGCCGGCCGGGCTGTTGACCAATATTGCTGGTGGATATATAGCTCCGCCCACTCTCACGGAAGGTGGTAGGTCGTCCGGCGCTTTTAGCGCCATTTTGGGCCTAAACGCTCCCGTCTATAAAGCAGAGCATATCGACGGGCCACGATCTGCCACCTGAAGAGGCGGCACGATCCTCTGGTTTTTTCATGCCGGGGGCGATTTTCGCACCTGGCAGGTTTGCTTGGCGCATTCCCATTCGGGGATGAGCCATGAGGTTCAGGATTGGGCGAATGCCGACGATACAACAGTTGATCCGTAAGCCGCGCGTGAAGCCGGTCTATCGCGAGAAATCGCGCCACATGGAAGCCTGCCCGCAGAAGCGGGGCGTCTGCACGCGCGTTTACACAACGACACCGAAGAAGCCGAACTCGGCGCTTCGTAAGGTTGCCAAGATCCGGCTGACAAACGGCTTTGAAGTCATCGGCTATATCCCGGGTGAAGGTCATAACCTTCAGGAGCACTCCGTGGTGCTCATTCGTGGCGGCCGCGTGAAAGACTTGCCGGGCGTTCGCTATCACATCGTCCGTGGCGTGCTCGATACGCAGGGCGTTGCGGCTCGCCGTCAGCGGCGTTCGAAATACGGTGCGAAGCGGCCGAAGTAATTGGTCGATGTTTCGGGTCGGATCATCTGGCCCACCACACACAGAATTGAAGCGAAGGGCCAGTCAGGATGTCTCGTCGTCACGCGGCGCAAAAGCGGGAAGTGATCCCGGATCCGAAGTTCAGCGACCTTGTCGTCACCAAGTTCATGAATGCGGTGATGGAGCACGGCAAGAAGTCGGTCGCCGAGCGCATGGTTTATGGCGCATTCGAAAAGATGGAGCAGAAGGGAAAATCGAACCCGCTCGATCTTTTCAAGCAGGCGCTTGAGAACGTCATGCCGGCCGTTGAGGTTCGCTCTCGTCGCGTCGGCGGCGCCACCTATCAGGTGCCGGTCGAAGTGCGTAACGAGCGCCGTCAGGCTCTCGCGATCCGCTGGCTCATCGCCGCGGCCCGTTCGCGCAACGAGTCGACGCTGATCGACAAGCTTTCGGGCGAATTGCTCGACGCTGCGAACAATCGCGGCACTGCCGTTAAGAAGCGGGAAGACACGCACAAGATGGCGGAAGCCAATCGCGCCTTTTCGCACTACCGCTGGTAGGACAAGAACCAAGGACTTTCGAGGCACCCAATGGCCCGACAATACGCAATCGAGGACTACCGCAATTTCGGCATCATGGCTCACATTGATGCTGGGAAAACCACGACTACGGAGCGCGTCCTCTATTTCACCGGCAAGTCCTACAAGATCGGCGAAGTCCATGACGGCGCCGCGACGATGGACTTTATGGATCAGGAAGCCGAGCGCGGTATCACGATCACGTCCGCTGCAACGACCTGTTTCTGGCCCGGCCGCGACGGCCGCAAGCGCCGTCTGAACATCATCGACACTCCAGGTCATGTCGACTTCACGATCGAAGTCGAGCGTTCTCTGCGCGTGCTCGACGGCGCCGTGTGTGTTCTCGACTCCAACCAGGGCGTCGAGCCTCAGACGGAAACGGTCTGGCGTCAGGGCGACAAGTACAATGTTCCGCGCATCATCTTCTCCAACAAGATGGATAAGACCGGCGCTGATTTCTACATGTGCCTCGCCGACATCAAGGACAAGCTCGGCGCACGCGCTGTGCCGCTGCAGATTCCGATCGGCGCTGAGTCGAATTTCCGCGGCGTCGTTGATCTCATTCGTATGGTTGCCATCACCTGGGACGGCGATGGCAAAGAAGCCGTGATGAGCGAAGGGCCGATCCCGGCCGATCTCGCCGACAAGGCTGCGGAATTTCGCGCCGCGCTGATCGAAGCCGCGGTGGAGATGGACGATACCGCTCTCGAGGCCTTCCTCGATGGCAAAGAGCCCGATGAAGATACTTTGCGGAAGCTCATCCGCAAGGCCACGGTGACGCGCGCCTTCTATCCTATGATGTGCGGCTCGGCCTTTAAGAACAAGGGCGTGCAGCCGCTGCTCGACGCCGTCGTCGACTTCCTGCCGTCGCCACTCGATCGCGAAGCCTATACCGGCATCGATCCGAAGACTGATTTGGAAATTCTTCGTAAGCCCTCGGACTCCGAGCCGCTGTCGATGATCGCTTTCAAGATCATGAGCTTCGAACACGTTGGTTCGATCACGTTCTGCCGCATCTACTCGGGCAAGCTCGAGCAGGGCATGGCGCTCGCGAACACGACGCGCGACAAGAAAGAACGCGCCGGCCGCATGTACCTCATGCACGCTGCTGACCGCGAAGAAATTAAAGAAGCTTTCGCTGGCGATATCGTTGCTCTTCAGGGCCTTAAGGATACGCGCACGGGCGAAACGCTTAGCGATCCGTCGAAGCCGGTCATTCTCGAGAAGATGGATTTTCCGAACCCGGTTATCGAAATGAAGGTCGAGCCGAAGACGAAGGCCGATCAGGAAAAGATGGCGATCGCGCTTCACACGCTCGCTCTCGAAGACCCGTCGTTCCGCGTTTCGGTCGATCCGGAATCGGGAGAGACGATCCTCAAGGGTATGGGCGAGCTTCATCTCGATATTAAGGTCGATATTCTGAAGCGCACCTACGGCGTCGAGGCCAACACGGGCGCCCCGCAGGTCGCCTATCGCGAGACGCTCGCGCGTTCGACCGACATCGACTACACACATAAAAAGCAGACGGGCGGCACGGGTCAGTTCGCGCGCGTCAAGCTGAAGCTCGAACCGAACGAGACGGGCAAGGGCAACGAGTTCCTGACGACGATCGTCGGTGGTTCTATTCCGAAGGAATACATTCCGGGCGTCGAGAAGGGCGTCAATTCGGTTTGGGACAGCGGCATGCTCATCGGCTTCCCGATGGTCGACATGAAGGTCACCCTTTATGACGGCGCGTTCCACGAAGTGGACTCGTCGGCAATCGCCTTCGAAATCGCCACGCGTTCCGCGATGAAGGAAGGCTGCGAAAAGGCCGGCGTGAAGCTGCTTGAGCCGATCATGGATGTCGAAGTCGTCTCGCCGCAGGATTTCGTCGGTGGCGTCATCGGCGACATCAATTCCCGGCGCGGCCAGATCCGTAACCAGGAAATGCGCGGAAACGCGGTCGTCATTCGCGCCTACGTCCCTCTTGCGAATATGTTCGGCTACATCAACACACTGCGCTCGATGTCGACAGGCCGCGCGCAGTACACGATGCAGTTCGCGCATTATGCGGAAGTTCCGCGCAACGTGGCGGAAGAGGTCAAGGCCAAGTACGCCTGATAAGAATTTGGGCTCGGCCGGCGGGATTGCCCGCCAACGAGTTCGAAGAAACGAAGCTTGAATGCCCGGATCGGAAGATTGCGGGACCAGATAGTAAGACTGAGGAGAGCCAACGATGGCGAAGGCAAAATTCGAGCGGAACAAGCCGCACTGCAACGTCGGCACGATTGGACACGTCGACCATGGTAAGACGACGCTGACCGCAGCGTTGACGAAAGTCTCGGCCGATCGCGGCTGGACGTCGACGTCGATCGCATATGACGAAGTTGCGAAAGCCTCTGAGTCCCAGGGTCGTCGCGACCCGACGAAGATTCTGACGATCGCCACCTCGCACGTCGAATATGCGACGCCGAACCGTCACTACGCACACGTGGACTGCCCAGGCCACGCCGACTACGTCAAGAACATGATCACGGGCGCCGCCCAGATGGACGGCGCGATCCTCGTCGTCTCGGCCGTCGACGGCCCGATGCCGCAGACGCGCGAGCACATTCTTCTCGCCCGCCAGGTTGGCGTGCCGAAGATCGTCGTGTTCCTGAACAAGTGCGACATCGTCGAAGACGAAGAGCTTCTCGACCTCGTCGAAATGGAAGTTCGTGAGCTTCTCTCGAAGTACAACTTCCCTGGCGACGACACCCCGGTCATTCGCGGCGCCGCCGTCAAGGCGCTCAACGGTGAGAAGGGCCCGCTCGCCGACGAAGCCATCCTCAAGCTCTATGAGGCGATGGACACCTTCATCCCGATTCCGGAGCGTCCGAAGGATCAGCCCTTCCTGATGCCGATCGAAGACGTGTTCTCGATCTCGGGCCGCGGCACGGTCGTCACCGGCCGTATCGAGCGCGGCGTCATCAAGGTTGGCGAAGAAGTCGAAATCGTCGGCATCCGCGACACGCAGAAGTCGGTCGTCACGGGCGTCGAAATGTTCCGCAAGCTGCTCGACTCGGGCGAGGCTGGCGACAACGTGGGCTGCCTGCTGCGCGGTATCGACAAGGAAGCCGTCGAGCGCGGCCAGGTTCTCTGCAAGCCGGGCTCTGTCAAGCCGCACAAGAAGTTCTCGGCCGAGGCGTACATCCTGAACAAGGAAGAGGGTGGCCGTCACACGCCGTTCTTCACGAACTATCGTCCGCAGTTTTACTTCCGCACGACCGACGTCACGGGCACCGTCAAGCTCGCCGAAGGTACGGAAATGGTCATGCCGGGCGACAACGTCTCGGTGACCGTCGAGCTCGTCTCGCCGATCGCCATGGAAGAGAAAGTACGCTTCGCAATTCGCGAAGGCGGCCGCACCGTCGGTGCCGGCGTCGTCACGAAAATCATCGAGTAGGGGTTTTCCTTCTCCCTGCCGTAACCGCGGCGGGGAGGGGGAGAGTGGAGCAAAGCAATGCACGGCCAAAACATCCGCATCCGGCTCAAGGCGTTCGATCATCGTATTCTCGATGCATCGACCCGTGAGATCGTGAATACGGCTAAACGTACCGGTGCTGAGGTTCGTGGTCCGATTCCGCTACCGACCCGCATTGAGCGTTTTACGGTCAACCG
>Ga0172380_10003022_pt1 | contig 24229 bp, 38 predicted proteins | sample Leawe162metaG_FD_119747 | JGI IMG/M metagenome (GOLD analysis project Ga0172380, IMG submission 119747) | Leachate microbial communities from a municipal landfill in Southern Ontario, Canada - Leachate well 162 metaG | ecosystem: Engineered > Solid waste > Landfill > Unclassified | place...
CCGTTGATTGTTGCTTTATTACTTTTTGGATTAGTCGTTTGGATCGTCTCTTGATTACACAACTAGCGAACACAGGCCAATGGATACCGTGGAACCAGTTATACAAATCGCCGCAAGTCTCGGAGTAGCTGGTGTGCTTGGGTGGTATTTGTACTACACCACAACCGTCAGTTTCCCAAAAATGAATGACCAGACGCTGGCGAGAATGGATGCGCTTGCAGACCGGCAAAGTCAGGTGATGCGCGAAGTGTGCCAGGATTTCACCTCGACGATTCGCGAAGAGCGCGTGATCAGGAGAGAAGAAATCAGTATGTTGCGAGACGAACTACGGCACTTACGCGAACTCGACGACACGGTTAATCGCGAGGGGAAATGATCATCATGGACCAATTAATTCAACTCATAATCGCTGTCGTCGTGTTCGCTGTGGTCGCTTACGGTGCCTGGTGGATCTGCCAAAAATTCGGCCTACCGCAGCCAGTGCTGTGGATTGTCGGAGCTATTCTGCTGATTGCGTTGCTGCTGTTTCTGAGTCGGCAATTGGGTGTGGCGGCGATGCTGGTGGGGATGATATGACAGCTTGCACAATGACAACTTCCGGCGACATTAACGACACCTCTAAATTTGATGGTGGAGTCGCTCCAACGTCAGGCGCTGACACGCTAACAATAAACGCTGGCGTCAACTGCACGGTGCCAGTCGGACTGTCTATCGCTGTTGGCGCAATCACAATGACAGCCGGAACTAGCCCGCGAACAACGCTGACAATCAATGGCACGCTGGACCTAGCCGGTAACGTGACGATGAACACTGGTTGCAACCTTACAATGGGTGCAGGAGCCACGCTCGATCTGAACGGAAACAGCATTACAAACGCTGGCACGTCTGCGTATACGTTCACAGGCACGGCTCTTTCTCGAACTACGATCATTTCAACTGGCAGCCGAGGAAGCTTTGCTGACCCAGGCGGCAACGGCACCGTGCCGACGATTGCTTACTGCGATTTTTCTGGACTTGATAATGTTTTTCTCGGTAGGTGTCACGGTGCAACCGTTCCGTTTGCATTAATCTCTTACAGCACGTTTGCAGACTGCGGCCACATCAACTTTGACAGCACAAATGTCAGTGCAAACTCTGGATTTCTTATATCTCACTGTGATTTTCGCGATCCATACACGGTAGCCGCTGGAAAGTATTACCCCGTTGTCTACAACACTGCTGTAACTACGACACGGGACCGAAAATTCGAATACTGTACATGGGACAGTGGCGGGTTAGCTGGGAGAATTTGGGTGCGTGCCGAGAACGCAACCATCGATAAATGCGTCATGCAAGGCTTTGGAATTACGGCAACTCCAAGCTTGATCGTCAGTAACACACTGCACAATAGTACGATCGGAGTATCTAATGGTTCATTCCTCAGCGACACGCCAAGCGTGACTGTCAGGGATTCTTACATTTACTATCCTGACGGCAACCACCCGATAACCAGCATGTCTGTATCGGCCATCTTTGAGGATTGTATCTTTGATGGTATCGGCGGTGGGGTTGGAACGAACTGGTTTCTCTACGCTGTTACTTCATCGGCAATTACAGTGCGTCGGAATGTGTTTTTAGGCAAGGGAAATCCGCTCTGCTACACGGGCAGCGGCAACCCGACGATTGACTTTGCGAACAACACGATTCTGATCGACAACGCAGGCGATGGAGACGGAGGTGTAGCGTTTGCAACAATGATGCTGACCGAGCAAGTGTCAACTCTCAGCGGTGCAAACACGAGAGAGTTTTATAACAACCTGCTCATCGATCCCGACTCAAGCACTGCGCAAGACGCCGCTATTGACTTGCTCAACAACACAGCCGACCAGGTGACGTACCTGGACTACAACGCCGGTTGGACCTATCCAGCCGGAGCCACTGGTCCACCCGTTAAATACACCGCTAAGGTTGTTGTCACAGCCGGAAAGGGCGTAAACGATTTTGCGATTGACCCAAACTTTGTTGACCGCACGCGGAGTATTGTGACGTGGGACGCGGAGTTAGGCGGCAATGGCACGTTCGCAAACGCCATCGCGGAATTATTGAAACTCAACGCAAGCGACTACGACGTAAATTATGACGTGGCTGCGTTGGTCGCATGGACTAAAGCCGGGTACGTCCCTCAGGCAGCCGCGTTAGTTGGATCAGGTCGAAGTGGTGCTGACATTGGAGCGATGACACCAGTGCCTCTAGCGGCATCCGGCGGGGCGTCTACGGTAGCAAGTACGGTAGGAAGCACTGTTGGCGGTATTTCATAACCATGATCCGTAGAGTCGCAATTCAGCACGTCGCCGCAATCAAGCAACAACTAGGAACCTAATGCACCCCCTAACCTCACTCGCGATACCACCACTAACCCTAGCCGGCGCAGCACGATGCGTCAGTGTGGAGCGATAATAAGTACGAACCGAGATCGAAAGTACAATGATTAGATTTGCGACAATGTTGATAGTGCTGCTGGCGTCGTGCGGCTCTGCGTGTGCGCGGCCGCCGGGAAGTGCAACCTAATGCCAAACAAACCCGTCTATTTCGATTCGACAATTGAGGTCTTTACCAATCGACCCGACTTACGGTCGCTTGGCTTCGCGCAAGTCACGCTGATTACTGCGTGGGGACTGCACGGTCGTATTGGCAACACCTACGACTTTACTCGGCTGAATCTCGATACATGCCGCACGGTGGCGAACTATCCAGGCTGGTGGGATAGTCGAAAGTCAGATGCGATTGTGCTCGACGAAGAGCACATGCCAATGCACACGGATGATCTAGTGGCGCGTGACGTTGTTCACGATCAACTCATTGAGGCTGTGAGGGTATATCGTCTTGCGCATCCAGGCGTGGCAATCGGCTATTATGCCAAGATGCCAGAGCTTGATTTTTACTCATCGCTCAAACGTAAATTCCCCAATGGCGGCTGGGGTGATCAATCGGCTGCACAAGCGTGGCTCGAGCACAATCGGCAGTTTGTGGAAAACGTCAACAATCGCAACCTGACGTATCATAGGCGCGGCCTACTAAGCCAAGTTGATCGAGTCTATCCAAGTGTGTATCAGCACTGGACCAACGGCGACGTGATGGACCCATTCGAAGTGTGGAAAGTCGTGCATGACGGCAATGTTGAGCAAGCCGAGCAGTACCAAAAACCAATCATGCCGTACCTGTCGCCAAAGCTGCACGGCGGCGGTGAATACCTTCCGGCTGGAACGTGGCAGAAAATGCTAGAGCATTCACTTGACCACCCCAGTGTAGACGGTGTGGTGATTTTCCAGGGGACGAACGTCACTACCGAGTGGGATGAATCCGCAACCTGGTGGATAGAAACCAAACAAGCGATTGGATTTTAAATGCAAGACTATTTTGCAGTGCTCGTACAGCCGACTTCTCAGGCCACGGCTGAAGCAGCAACGAATAACACTGAGCCAATGACTCCGCTTCGAACGAAGCAGCAGGTAACGGCAATTGGCCTCAAGCCTGATGCGTCGAAGTCATTAACTGTCATCGGAGCAACCGCAGTCACGCCGACTGGAACTAGCGGCAATCTGGTGATAATTGGCGACTTGTCCGTGCAGGCCGCAACCTCACTGACGGATAGCGTGTTCATCGGTACGCAATCAGGACGGCTGGCAACCGGCGGCAATGGCAACGTGGCTGTTGGAAACTTAACGCTATCCAGCCTCGTTAGCATCAGTCACAGTGTTGTGATTGGCGATGCTGCGATGAAAGACGCAACGGCAGGCAGTTCTAACACTGTCGTTGGTTACGTTGCAGCCACGCAGAAATTATCAGGCTCGTGGAATGTTGCGATCGGTGCATTCTGCGCTGCCTACTCCGACACCGGCGATTACAACATTTTGATCGGTGGATACGCCGGGGCGCATTCTGTGGGCGTCGCCACAACCATTGGCGACCGTAACATTGGCATCGGCTACACGGCACTGCAATACTGCGAGGGAAGCAGCAATATCGGGCTTGGCTTCGAGACGCTGTATTCAACGCTCGGCGATTACAACATCGCAATCGGCGAAGAGTGCGGTAAGATTCTGACTGACGCGGCGGCAACTGGCAACATCTTTATCGGCCGACTAACAGGCAGTGGTGCCGGCGTACAAAAGGTCGATGCTGTCAATACGATTTGCATTGGCGACGGAGCCAACAGCACAGTAGACAATTCAATCGTCATTGGAAATAGCACGACAACCAGAGCATGGATACGCGGCGATTTAACGTGCGGCTCAATCGACATCGAGGCCAACTGGATCAACACCCCGGGGCCGACCAACGGCGGACTGTGGCGGTCAGGTGGCTGGCTCAACCTCACGTCTGACACCGCAGGCATTCGGCTAAACAGCTCGACAAACGGTCGGTTCAACGCATTCATGTACAACGATGGAACATTCGTCTTAGCACCGCCAGCTTCGGCCGCGCCAGTCGATAATGGTGAAATGACATTTGAATTTACGAACAACACCACACTGACACTCAAAGGCAAGGGTAGTGACGGCACAGTGCGGTCGATTGCTCTCACGATTGCATAGGAATGACATGCTAAACGACCAGGAAAAGAAGTATTTACACGCGGCGATTCATACGGCTATTCAGCATTCACCCGACACGGTTGCGGCTGGAAGGATATTGATTCCGCTTTTAGACAAGATAACGAACTCAATCGAGGTGAGTAATGGCAACACAAGCGATTAGATTTACCGGTCCGCCCGGCCAAACAATCACACTGGACGTGTTCACGCTCGACAGTGATACCGCAGTGCAGTCGGCATTGACGTGCACCGAAGCCACCAATCGCAAAGGGCTGTACGTCACGGCGAACTTTACTGACACGCTGGCAGGCCGGCATTTGATCGTGAAGAAGATTGGCGGGACGGCGATTGGGAATGATTTGGTGGATATGCTCAATGCGAGTGCGACGTATGACAGTCATGCGCTGGCATCGCAGAGAGTGACAAGGACAAAGGTATCGGCCAGCACGAGTGAATTGGTAGAGGACCTGTCGTGATTCCTACTCCGTATTACAGCCAGGCGGTTGTGGTTACAGCGGGCTACGCTTCGGCGTACTACGGCGAGTACATCAGCGATCGCAGTACGGTAGCTACAGCTGTCTCTGACGATTCGCTGTATGCAAGGATAGGCGAGACGAAAGCGATCGACATACCGTGCAATCAAGACCTGGATTTACTGACATTGCTGTTTACCGTTGAAACGCTGCGCGGTGTCGACGTAGCCACGGTGGCAGATGGATCAATCACCAGGGATGGCGAAACGGCAACGCTGGCGCTAACTTCCGCCATGACAACGGTAGAACGCACCCTACGCTGGTCGCTCACGGACACAGCGACGGGTGAAGCGGTGGCTAGCGGACTGATGTTTGTTACTTACGACGCACAGGGAGACAATTAATGGCAACACTACTAACATCATCAGGCAACGCAACCGGCACAGGTGCAAGCCACTCCGGACCAGCCACCGTTTTCGCTCGTGGCGTATTCGACGGCGCGCGAGTGATAATTCAGGTAAGCGACGACGATACGAATTACGTACGAGCAGATACGCCGGGCGTGGTGAATGACGCAGTGTTTGTCGGACCTGGAGCCCGAAACGTCAACGCACTGGGAACGTACTACATCCGCTGTGTCGTCGAAAAAGGCGGGTCAAGCACTTCGATAACGGCAGTGAGTACGCAGTAATGGTACGCGGACGCAAGCCAAAACCAACAGCGACTAAAGAGGCTAGCGGAGCCTACCGCAAGAATCCGAGCCGACGCAACGCTGCTGAGCCAGTGGTGCCTGATGGTACGCCTCCAATGCCAGAGTGGATTGCGTTCGACGAACTGGCGCTAGTGTGCTGGTACAACACATGCGAAACGCTGGCCAGCATGAAGTTACTGAAGGTTACCGACGCCATGCCGATCGCGGCATATTGTTCGGACTATGCGCAGTGGATGACACTGCGAGCAATGGTAGCCGGCGGGCAGGTTGGCGAGATTACTCAAAGCGGAACGGCCACAAAAGTCGAAGCACGAGAAGTGCATAAGTACCAAGAACGAATGATGAAGTTCTGGGCGGAATATGGATTCACACCTAGCAGCCGGTCGCGGCTGATTGTGACGCAATCGGAAGAAGTGAGCCCGATGGAAGAGTTGCTGGCGAGGCTGAAGCGAGCATGATATGCAGTGGCACCAAAGCGAAAGTGCAAGGCTACATCGAAGATGTGCTGTCGGGCGATATCGTCGTCAATAAACTAGTTCGCATGGCAGTACAGCGACACGTCAACGACCTAGACAAACAGCGAACGGACGAGTTTCCGTACTACTTTAACGAATGCCATGCCGAAACTTTTTGCGACTTTTTTCCAATAATGCTCAGACATTCAACTGGAAGGTTCAAAGGAATGCCGTTTGAGCTAGAACCCTGGCAAGCGTTTGGGGTATGGGTTTTATTCGGCTGGAAGCGAGTGTTAGACGACAGCCGTAGATTCCGTCGCTTCTTTTGGTCAATGGGCCGCAAGAATGGGAAAAGCTGCATTGGTGCTGGTATCGCTATCCTGTGTGCGATGTTCGATATCAACCCAATGACAGGTGAGCCGGAAAGCGTCGCTGAGGTCGTGCTATGCGCGCCAAAGAAAGCGCAGGCTGAAGACGTCGTTTACGCCGAGATATTAAGGATGCGCGACGTATCCGACAGTATCCGCAAATCGTCAACTGACATCAACCGCCAGGTTAGGTTTTTCCATAACGACGGCGTAATCAAGTGCATCGGATCTGACAGGCCGTTTTCTGGTCTTAATCCCTCTTTAGTCGTGATGGACGAAACGCACGAATGGAAGGAACACAACAGACGATTCTACGACACGATGCTAACCGGTTCTATCAGTAGGGTGCAGCCGCTGATTGGCAGCGTGACCACTGCCGGCGACGAGCAGTCGCACATCTGGCAAGGCGAGTACGACTTGTCGTATGCAACACTCTACGACATTACCCGCAACGATACATTTTTCGCCTACGTGTTCGAATTAGACGAAGCCGACGACCCGTTAGACGAATCGAATTGGATTAAAGCAAACCCAAACCTGGGCGTATCGTTTGAAATCAACACGCTGCGGGAAATGCCAAAAGAGTCGAAGATCGACCTAAATCGATTCGTTCGATACCACTGTAACCGTAAGGTAACTGCACTATCTCGAGCGTTCGAAATCGCCACATGGGACCAGGCGGAAGGCACGCTATCAGACTGGAAAAACGCCGATGGCATTGGCTACGGCGTCGATCTTGGGTCGAAAGACGATTTGTCAGCCTGGGCTGCGGTGGCGAGATTTCCAGTGATCGGATCGCAGCCTAATTCAGATGACGACAAGTCGATCTGGAGATACGAGATCGTTTGCTCGACGTACATGGACGCTGGCACCAACAGGAACATAAAAAAGAATCCATTCGACGAGTGGTGCAGGCAGGATTTGATTAAGGTTCGCGACTATCCAAACGTCGAACTAGAGGCCGACCTAAAGCGGCACCACGACAAGCACTACGGCGGTGAAATAGCGTTCGATGCGAACAACGCCAAGGTTCTAATCGAAATGCTAACCAAGGATGGATATACGCCTTTCACTATGAGGCAAACCCAAAGCTACTTCAATGAACCGATTCGCGATTTCCTGCAGGCACTTCGGTCGGGAAGGATAACGCACAATGGCGACCCTGTTTTGCGGTGGTGCGTGAGCAATGCAGTTCTAAAAACTACCGCGCAAGAAGAGATAATGTTTGATAAGTCATCATCTAATGACAAGATTGACGCAGTGGTAGCGGTGGTCATGGCGTTTCGTGTGGTCTCAAGGTCGCAGTCGAGAGTCCAAGGAAGTTTATACCTATGAGGCTTGCCAATATACGAGCGTCGTTTGCCGCACCCGCCGAATGGTTAGTTAACTATTTCAACGGCTGGTCGGATGACGCGCGACATAAAAGCGTTACGTCCGAACGAGCGTTATCCTACGCACCAATTTGGTACGGGGTCAATAAGATTGCCGGCCACATTGGGCAATTGCCGGTGTGCGTCTATCGCAAGCTTGACCGCGGTGCCGAGCGTGACCGCAAGCATAACGTGCATCGGCTGATGCGACGGCCAAACGCCTACCAGACCAGTATTCTCTTTCGCGAAACGATGGCTACGCACTCACTGCTGGACGGTAGCGGTAGAGCTGCGATTGTTCGCGATAAAGCCACAAAGCGAATCACGGAACTACTGCCGCTGATGCCTGACGTCACGTCAACGTTGATGCAAGACGGTATCAAGGTGCATGTATCGCGACCCGAACCGTGGGATCGAGTGCGGCTGTTTTTCAAGAGCACCAAAGACAGACCTGGCGACAAGGATTTACTGCTGTTTGACGACAGCGAGATATTTCACATTCCTGGCCTGTCATTTGACGGCATCAACGGCTTGCCGCTGCGCCGGCTGGCAGCACGTAATTTAGGTGCGTCCATCAGTGGCGAAGAGCGACTGTCGAATCAGATGGAAAACGGGTTTAGTGGCAGCCTGATGCTCCAGGCACCCACTGGAGTATTTCGCAGGCAGGAGGACGCCGAAGAGTTTTTGCAGGCGTTTGAGAAGCGGCACAACTCAGCCGAGAATTCCGACAAGGTGGGACTGCTTCGTGAAGGCATCACAGCCAACGTAGTGGCGATGAACAATCGCGATGCAGAGATGATCGAGAATCGCAAGTTTCAGCGGCAGGATGCAGCACTGTGGCTGGGGCTGGAGCAAATATTAGGTGACGACACCAGTGTCAGTTACAACAGCCTGGAGCAGAAAAATCTAGCCTACCTCATGAACTGCCTCAACAAATGGCTAAAGCGGTGGGAAGAGGAGATGGAGTGGAAGTTGCTTCCGCGCCGGCAGTTTGACCTGGAGTCTCACTTCATTCGATTCAATGCTGCGGCGTTACTAAAGAGCGACTACAAGACCAGTGTGGAATCGCTGGCTCTCGGAATTAACGCGACGATTATATCGCCGAACGAGGCTCGCGAAAAACTGGACATGAACCCGTACCCAGGCGGCGATGAGTACCGCAATCCAGCTATCACGCCAGGCAGCGGTAATGACGACCCGCCTGCACCTCCGGCCGGCGAGCGCAACGACACAGAGGATGACGACATGGCAGCCAAGGCAAGGCTGGCAGTCTACTCGCGGCTGGCTCACCTAATCGGCGTCGAGGCGAATCGCGTCAAATCGGGCGCCAAGGCCGCCAAAGACTTCGGCAAGTGGCTGGACAATTTCTACAGCAAAAAGTGGGAGCCGCAACTAGCTGGAGAGCTGGAGTTGCTTGGCATGGACCGGGAACTGGCCACTGTGCACTGCCAAGAGAGCCGCCGCCGAATCGCCGTTGCTATCGACCAGTCGGATAAAGCAGCGGTGGCGGGTATCGTTGCTGACTGTGTTTCGAGTTGGAAATCCAGAGCGAATACCATGGGAGAGTTACAAAATGTTTGAATATTCAGTTGATGAATCTGTCGTGAAAATCTACGACGAAATCGGGCCGGCATGGTGGGGGCTGATCGATGCGTCGATGGTCAGTGCGGCACTGAAGCAGATGAAAGGTAAGCATGTCACTGTGCGGCTTAACACGCCAGGCGGCAGCGTCGACGAAGGCATAGCCATTTTTAACGAACTGCGAAGGCATCCTGGCGGAGTGACGACCGTTGCCGATTCGCTGGCGGCGTCAATGGGGTCGTATATTCTTCAGGCGGGTGACGAACGGATCGTGGCCTCCAATGCGATGGTCATGATCCACGACCCCTGGACGATTACCTTTGGCAACGCCACGCAACTGCGAAAGGACGCCGAGACGCTGGATAAATACGCACTGCGAATGATACCGGACTACGCCGGCCGCAGCGGCAAGACAGATGATGAGATTCTGGCTATCATGGCGGAGGAGAGTTGGTATCCTGGACAGGAAGCCGTCGACGCTGGCTTTGCCGATCGCGTGGAGGAATACGCAGAGGCGAAGTCGCTAGGTCCAGTTGTCAGTGAAAGCCTCTTTCGTGCCTGCGGCAAGATGCCTGATGGCCTGCGGGCGGTATGGCAGGCAAATAAGGACGACCGCCTGCGCGACCAGTTGAAGACGGCCGGCAACGACCGCAAGAACATGGATCGAGAGTACGCCAAACGCATGTCGGCTAAGGTGACAGATATGTGCGGGTGGATTAAATAGGAGATTAGAGAGAAGATGCTAGACGGTTCAAAAAGAGCACAACTAGATCAAGATATGGCCGCAATAATCGATGTCTTTCCTCCACTGTGGAGAGGCTTGTTTGTTCAGCTTTGCAAGGAGGGCTTCACTGAGTCACAGGCGATGGAGTTAGTTAAGGCTTACATTATTGGCAATAAGTAATCTAACCGGAGCGAAAACGAATAAGCGGAGAGTTTAACCCACTAGACACAGAAATATGGCGACCACTTACCGAGGAAATGATTCTAAGGCTTCCCGTAGAGGATATAGGTAAAGAAATTTACATTGAGGACAACACGTCGTTTGCTGTTGATTCCGACGGCGTCGCGTGGATGGCTGGATTCTGGAACAAAAAGCTTTGCAGAGCAAAAGCGATAATAGAATCGCCAGATTTAGATTCATTCTGAATAAAACCGGAGCGAAACGGGATGGGTAAGGAAATATTGATCGACCAGAACCTGAGACCATTCGTCAAAGATGTCGTGCTAGACGATGATGTTGTTGGCAAACGGGTTCGATTTGTCGGTGCCGACGGCGTGCACTACGATGACACCACCAGCTTGATGCAGGCAGTGCTAGGGTTTTGCTGCTGTGGTGATCCAGACGAAAATCTTTTGTTTGTCGCAGATGGACTGCGATACATCGAACGATGGTACTCCGCCTACCCGCTCACGCTTAACGACGACGGGCCATTCGGAAATGCCGTTACTGCTCAGTTTTTCTATTACTGGGCTGGCTCTAAAGGCTACACTGAACACGGTTCAAGTATTCCGGGCTGGCTGACACCGGAAGGCGAAGAATTGCTTGCTGCCTTAGAGTCTATGGGAGACCTTAAGGAAGAGAGCGAATGACCAAGGAAGAACTGCAAGCCGCCGTCGACGCGATACCATACTTTTACCACCGAATCGAATTACCGTTCGGTATCGTAACCCCCGGCTGGGCTCCAATCAGTGCGGCAGCCTATCGCATACCCAACAACCTGGCCGGCAAGACGGTGCTCGACGTCGGAGCGTGGGACGGCTACTGGACGTTCGAGGCGATTAAACGGGGGGCTCTCCGTGTCACGGCAATCGACAACTTCTCGGACACAATTGGCGGCAAGGTGAATGCAGATCGGTCTCGCCAGTGGGAGACATTCGACCTATGCAGGTCCGCTCTAGGATTTGAGTATCGGGAGAATCGCGCGTTTTGGCAAAACGGTCGTCAAGGAATAAGGCGAGCTAATTGCGACATTCAGAACGTGTACGACATCGACGAATCGGCGATCGATTCGTATTACAGTCACGTCTTTATGTTCGGTGTGCTTTATCATCTACGGCACCCACTGATGGCACTTGAGAACGTGCGTAGTTTAATGACCAACGACAGCGTACTGCACATCGAGACCGCCATTCTCGACGGCTGTCCATCTCGCTACACCAGCCATGTTTACGCCGGCGACGAGTGCTGCCTCGAGTTCTACCCTGGGGCAGAGTACGGCGACAACCCAAGCAATTGGTACGTTGGCACACTGCGAGCGTGGGTAGCTATGGTTCAGGCGGCGGGGTTTAAGAATGTCGAGTCGTGGAGGCTAACCGATACTCCGCAGCACATTTCACAGTGCCGAGGGTTTATAAAGGCGAGCGTATGATTCGCAGGCTAGTCTTTGTCGGCTGTAATATCGGGCTAGACGTCGATCAACTGGTTGCCGCACATGACATCTGCTGGCTAATCGAGCCGATACCAGAAGTCGCCACAGCACTGCGCCGGCGATACAAGACCACTCGCGATAAGGTGGTTTTTGTCATCCAGAAGGCATGCTATCGAGAGTCGGCCTTCGCACCGTTTCGAATCTACAATAAAAACGGGCTCAGCAGCTCGCTCGGCACCGTAACGCCGGAGTCTCGGCAGGCCTACGCCACAGCGGACCTATCACTGTGCGACGAAATCACCGTTGAGTGCGTTAACCTCAACAGCCTGCTGCCGCCAGACCAGTTTGTCGATACGCTGATTATCGACGCACAGGGTGCGGATTTGGCTATCCTAAAGACCGTGCACAATAGGCTCGCTCGCGGTCTGTTCGGAACCGTTACCGCGGAAGCTGACGGCGACGAGTTTGCCAACTACAGCGGGCTCGAGGACAATTCAGCCACGGCGATGGTGCGATATATGTCACAGTTTCCGTATGACTGCCGGCGCGTGCCAGGTAGAGTAGACTGGAATCCCGATTTTCAGTGGACTTTGAGAAGGCCGAAAGTATGAAAGTAAAATTTATGGACGGACCGAAGGCGGGTGACGTTCGAGATATTCCAAATAACCGACACCGGTGGGCTGTCTTAAAAGGACCGCAAGATGCATTCCTTGATTATGGCGATCAGTACCGGCCGGCTGAGATTACAGACTATCTAATCTATAAGTACTGCCGCATGATATTTGAGAACGATCACCTGGAAATAGTCGACACGGCCAGTCTTGCATTCTATTCCGAGCCACGCGCCGTGCACAGCGATCAGCTTCCGTTCGAGCGCAGCGTGATAGAAAAGCCCCTCCCGAATTTCCTAACAGACTTCGACGCATGGTGGCGGCGATTATTGTGGGATCGCAAGGTGACCCAGGACAGAGAAACAAGGTTCGAACTAGAAAGACTCGAAGACGAGTTAGCGTACAACCAACTTTGAGCCACAAAATAATTCTTGACAACTTATCCACAATAGTGCTACAGTATTAACACACGCGGGAGAAAGACCCGCAATAACTAAAAATCCGACCGCTTAGTTCAGCCCGTCCTCTTTAGCAGTGCTGGTAAGTCAACGGAACGTTTCGATTACGTTTCAGTTGCAAGCCAACCTGCTTTTTTCATGCGCGTATGGCTTGCCTAACCTAAGGTACAAGCCATGCGATCTGCATTGGAAATCAAGGAAAACATTAGCAACTTGCGCGATGAACTCGACGCAATCATTGCTGTCAGCGAGCGCGAAGAGCGCGATCTAAATGAGGACGAATCGTCTCGCGTGACCGAAATCACCGATACGAAAATCCCGCACCTCAACAAGCAGCTTAAAACCGCGATTTCCGTCGAGAAGGAAATGTGGGCACGGGCCAGCAAGCGAGCCAGCGAGGACATCGACAGTCGAGCCGCTGCAGACGGAACGCTGGACACTGAAACCGGACTCAGCCGCCGCACCGTGTCGGCAATCAAGATTCCGGCCCGCGCAAGAGCGCAGACGGAGCTGAAGGCCTACGTTGGTCCCAACGCCGAGCAAGATGCTTACATCGCTGGTAACGTCATCCTGGCCGGCATCTACGGCAATCAGCGGTCAGCACAGTTCTGTCGCGACCATGGCTTGCAAGTCAGCGGCAGCATGAACACCGGCGAGAACGGTGCTGGTGGCTTTCTTGTACCCGATGAAATGCAGCGTGCAATCGTTCGTCTGCGTGAGGCTCGCGGCGTGTTCCCTCAGTACGCCAATCGCGTTCCGATGGGTTCGGACATTATCACCATTCCACGGCTACTGACCGACGTTACAGCCTACTGGGTTGGCGAAGAAGTCGAGATCACGGAAAGCGAAGCCGAGTTGGGTCAAGCTGAGTTGATGGCTCGCAAGCTGGGTGCATTGACGAAAGTTTCGACCGAACTAGACGAAGACTCGGTGGTCGAAATCGGCGACCTAATCACTCAGTCGATGGCTTACGCTATGGCCGACAAAATCGACCAGGCCGCGTTTAATGGTGACGGAACGTCGACCTACGGTGGCGTGGTCGGGCTGAAGAATGCACTGCATGCCAGTGCGACACAAGGTGCGGCGACTGGAAACGATTCAGCTTTGACTCTGGACATGGCCGACTTCGAAGCTACAGCCGGGCTCTATCCAGAGTACCCGGGAGCCGACCCGCGTTGGTTCATGTCGAAGGCTGTCTACTGGGCATCTGCGGCTCGCCTGATGGATGCGGCCGGCGGAAATACCAATGTTACGATCGGCAACGGTCCGCCGACGATGATGTTCTTGGGCTATCCAGTGACGTTCGTTCAGGTCATGCCGTCGACCACCAGCACGCTTGCATCGACCATCGTGGCTTACTTCGGAGACTTGCGATTGGGCGCTAGTTATGGAGTTCGCCGCAGTGTTCGCACGGAAGTAAGCCGCGAACGCTATTTCGAGACGGATCAAATCGGCATCAAGACCACCGAGCGAGTGGCGATCAACATCCACGAGCGTGGCGACACAATCCGCAATCGTCCGATCGTGGCGCTCAAGACCGCTTCGTAGCCTCCGCCGTTCGCTCCGGTGGGCCGCTCGCTAGTTGCAGCAATGTGGCTAGCGAGCACCTTTACAAATCAAAAACATGACCAGGGAAATAAACCATGAAATATCCAGCAGTAGGTGTCTACAGCGCACTGATTTCACCGCTAGACAAAGCCACCACGGTGCGTACGGCAAACCTTGACTGTGCCGGCGCTAATTACGCGTCGATCATCGTCAGCATCGGCGTGGAGCTGAACACCAACTCCACCAACGTCGCGCTCTCTCTCAGCGAGTCCGACGATACGACCGCCAGTAACTTCGCAACCTTCGACGCGACCTACAATCGCACGATCGACAACACGGCTGGCACCGTGGCTGTTAATCACATCGACCTGGAAGGCCGCAAGCGATATCTGCGAGTGACTGTTACTCCAGACACCACGACCAACGGCACGGTAACCGTTGCCGCTGCGGGTGTCCTGTACAAGGAAGTTCGCACAGGCACGGATTCCGATTACGGCAACGTAGTCGTCGGCTAATTAGTTTTTTCAATGAACCCCACCGGAGCGAAAACGATGGAATCGACCAAGAGCGTGCGCGTAGCTGCATTGATGACAGCACCGAGATACGAGCCCGTCTACGCGCGAAACTACATCGAGCTGGCACTGCATACACTGAAAATACCCCTGACAGTCAGTGGTGGCGTTTTCTACGGGCAGTGCATGCAGATCATGCTGCAGGATTTGGTGAAGCAAGACGTTGACTACGCACTGACGGTGGACTTCGACTCGATGTTTACCGCGGAGCACGTGCAGCGACTGCTGAACATTATTGCGAGCAACGATTACATCGACGCAATCACTGCGATTCAGCCGAAGCGTGGCTGCGGGACAGTGCTGGCTTCGATGGAGGAGCATACAACGCTGGAGTGGACCGGCAAGCCAATTAAGGTGGCGTCAGCTCACTTCGGCTTGACGGTGATTGACCTGAAGAAATTGGCGGCGATCCCGAAGCCGTGGTTCATCGGCCGGCCAGATAAAAATGGCGAATGGACCGACGACAAGATTGACGACGACGTTTGGTTTTGGAAGCAGTGGTTTGAGGCTGGCAATAGCATTTACGTCGACCCTGGCTGCAGGCTCGGGCATCTGGAAGAGATGGTTACAGTCTACGACCAGCAAATGCAGTTGACTCACCTATACCCGAAAAATTGGAGTGACCAGCGTGCAAGTACAGTTGATTAAAGCCTGGCGAAGGTGGCCGGCCGGCTACATCTTTGCCGACATGCACAAGGGCTCAGCAAAAATACTGATCAAACGAGGGATTGCCAAAGATGCACCTGCATACGATGCTCCTGAAGCCGTACGTGTCGACCCAGCCGGCGACGGAGCCGATCACGATTCACGAGATCAAGCGGCAGCTGAACATATCAGCGACGGACACAAGCCACGACGTCGAGCTAGCGGGAAAAATAACCTCAGCACGTGAGCAGTTCGAACACGACATTGGCACGTATTTTATAAAACGTACAGTTTCGCTGACTATGCCATACTTGTCTGAAATGCAGTTTCCGCACCGGCCGATCAACTCGATTACGTCAATCACCTACTACGACTTGAGCAACGTCCAACAAACACTTTCGACCGGCGTTTACCAACTGGACATGTCGCGAGGTCAATTGAGGCTAGGGTATTCACAGACATGGCCGAGTCAGCTTGGTCGTTGGGATGCGGTGACAGTTACCTACGTGTTGGGCTCACATGACGACTCGACCACGGTCCCAGGTTACGCCAAAAGCGCCATGTTGCTGTTGGCCGCCAATGAATTTGAGCAGCGCGACATGATGACACCAGACTACACCCAGCGGCAGGTTGCATACGAGCGGCTGGTGGCGAAGTTTATGCGGAGTAGCTATCCATGAGTATTAACCTTGATGGCGTGATAACGCTAGTCGAAAAGGATGCTGCGATACGCATCCCTAGTGAGCTGATCGCACCAGACGGAAGGCGATTTTGCATCACCGCATGGGAGCCAAGAGTAGCTGTAGGGGAGTGCATTTCAGCTAAAGTGCAGTTGATTTATATGCCACCACAAGAAGCGGACGGTGGCCCATGACCTGGCGACCAGCTAAAGGCTTTCGTGTCGGTGCCATGCGAGAGCGAGTGAACCTACAGACAGCGACCGAATCGCTCGACAGCGCCGGCCAGACCATTCGCACATGGGCAACCACCTATGCCAGCGAACCAGCTCAGCGAGTGCCGGTACGCGGCGGTGAAGGTGCTCGCGGTAGCCAGATCGAGGCAGGCATTGACGAGATATTTATCATTCACTTCCGCGAGTCGGTTGTACCGCAGATGCAATTGATTCATGGGTCGCGAACGTACGGAATTGTCTACGTCAACCCTGTCGAAGGCGGCCGTCGATATATCGAACTGTCGTGCAAGGCGGTGGTGTGATGCGAATTGACATGAAGATCAAACTGCCGACCGACGCGGAACTGAAAAAGATGTTTGACGCGGTGCCAATCCTGGAACGGTATCAGGTGTCGGACAAAGTAGTTAGGGCTGGCTCAGCTCCGATCACTCGGCGAGCGAGGCAGTTAATGCCGCGGTCGAAGGCGAGCGATCGGGAGAAGTGGAATAAGGAACGGAAGCAGGGCAAGGGACGCCCGGCTGGGCTCGACAAAACGGCACTGTGGAAGACGGTCAAGTTGGTCGTGCGTCCAGGTCGCCAGGCGTCCGCGTTGGCTGTGACTGGTCCAGAGTTTACAGGGAAAGACGGCGCTGGTCAGAAGATTTACCTGGTCGCCGAGCACAAGCAACGCGGACGGCGAATGATTTTTTGGGGCCGTGATGGCGGACGAACGAAATTAAAGATTCGCAATGTGATGGTACAGGCGGCCGACGAAACACGCGGCGAATCACTGGCAAACATGAAGGCGAAACTTAAGACACTAATGGACACATTATGGAGAGCGACGTAATGAGCGAAATCACAAAGCGAGTCGAGCACAAAAAGATATTTTGTAAGACGAACAAGATTAAAGAACTCCTCGGGCGGACGCCAAAGATCGGCGATACATACCCAGGCGACACCAGATATGCCTGCGACGAGATCACTGTAACTCCAGCGTGCAGTGGATTTTATGATTGCTATATAAGATACAGCGTTCTGCCTGTTGGCTACGGAAACAAAACACCGGAAACATTCGGAACGATTTGGGCTTAGTAAATGGCTAATGTAATTGCCGGAGTGCGTTCATACCTGCTAACCAAAACGGTAATTACCGATTTTGTCGGACTGACGCGCATCCACCTACACCAACTGAAGCAAAGCGCCACATTACCAGCGATTGTGATGACGAGGCTCTTCACTACGCACGAACATGATTTAAGCGACCTGTCTGGACTGGCGCATGCACGGCTACAGTTTGAGTGTTATGCCTCGACACAGCTGGTCGCCGACAGCTTGGCGCGGGCCATTAAGGGTTGCGGAATTGTCACCCAAAAAGGCTTGACTAATGGACTTGATATTCGGGGCGTACGAGTAGAGGAAGGGCTAAGCGATAAAGACGAAGCGCCGACAGACGGCGGGAACGAGTATCGCTATTTCACGGTTATAGATTTAGTAATCGATTACACGGAGACATGATATGGCACTTACTGGAGATACAGGCAACGGGGCAACTCTGACGTTTGCTGCGAACATGGGGTTCGGCACGGCAACCACGTCGCTTTCGATGGCAATTGACATCACGCAAGGGGAGCAATCCATCGGCGACGTGAATGTCAGCACGCTGGCAACGTCGGGCGTCGAGGAAAATATCCCAAGCGACCTGGCTCAGTTTTCGGAAAGCTCGGCACGCATCAAGTGGCTAACCAGTGCGGCTTCAACGGTGGCGATGAACGCTTCCTTGCCGGCTTCCGCGGGAACTGTACTGATTACCTACCCGCTACGCACTGGAGAGACCACGGCAGCTTCCTTCTCGGGCACTGCTTATGTCAAAGGACACACGCCGCCGGCATTCGCTAACGGGCAGTTGCAGACGGGCGAAGTCAAATGGAAGTACGACGGCGACACTGGACCGACCTATACAGGAGCGAGTTAACCGATGGGCAAACTACGAGAGTTTCGAGTCGACATTAGCCGGCCGCTGAAGCCGATTCGAGTGATCAACGGCCTGGAGGTCTACGAAGACTCGGGCCTCAACTACGTCGACTGCTATTTTCCCGACGGAACGCAGCGAACCTGGGGCTACATCGGACGCAACCCCGCCAAGGGCTCGCAGTTCGCGCCGCTGGCAGGCTGTAAGCAGGCGTTAGCTACAGCGATTCAATTCGAGATCAATAAGCAACTGGAATGCGATGAACAGGAAGCGGCCCCACCGCCGGTGATGGTCGAAGAGCTTCTGGACGATGGTGACGATTCTGAAGAGAGTGACGACGAATGAGCACATTATCAGAGCGACTGAAAGCCAAGCAGGCCAAGGAAATTACCGTTGAAGTCGACGGAGACGAGTATCTCATTCGCAGCATATCGCGAGTGGAGAAAATCAAATTATTCGAGCGGTGCACGAAGAAAAACGTAGTTGACTCAGGTCGATTTGAGGCAGAGTACATTGCGGCTTGCGTGCTCGACCCAGAGACTCGCGGGCCTGTCGAGCCAGACTGGACGCAATGGGACGTGCCAAGCTACATTTCTGACCCGCTATTTGAGGCCGTGATGGCAGTCAACGGCAATAAGGTCGAGAAGCTGAGTTTAGTAAAAAACTCAACCGCAACCGAGAATTAAGGCTGCTCGCTCGGTTAGCGCTGGTTCGTGGCGGCAGTGCGGTAGACGACCCTTATCGATGGTGGGATTCGCTACCGGACGAGACGGTGGCGTTTTGGAGTGCGTACTGGAGAGTAGAGCCGTGGGGGTGCGACTGGCAGCGGCATGCGGAGCAAATGTCAACGCTGGAGCACATCTTCGCGTCAATGGTGAATCAGCACGTGGAGCCAGGCAAAGAATACAAGCCGCCAGTTATTACGGCACACATGCCGGATGACTTTTATCAGGAGAAGGTAGCGCCGTTGAAGGTTGATAATGAGGCAATGGCGGCAAAGCTTGATGCGTTTATTAGGGCAACAACTCGATGACAATCATCAACAGCTATAGCGTGTCACTCGGCCTCAACGCGCAGGACTATATCAAAAACTCTGCACTTTCTCGCGCGGAGACGGCACTGCTGAAGCGCGAAATAAACTCCGCCAAAACTCCGGTTGAAAAGTACGCCCAGACCTATGACTTGCTGGAAAAGGCGTTGGCGAAGCAGTCGATTTCACTTGGGACGTATAAGCGACTACTGGATGAAGCGAGAGCCAAGGTTGAGCAGTTTAATACAAAGGTTCGTGAGTCAGTTCGAGCCGTTGAGACGAAAACCACTAAGCTTGGCATGATGGTGGGTGCATTCACACGGCTAAAGGATTCTCTAGGACCGATAAACAGCCTGCTGGCTACTTACGTTGGGCTAACCACCGCCAAGAAGGCGTTTGCCCTAGCCACGGAAGCGGAGGACGCGTCGATTGCGTTTGAGGTGCTGACGGGCAGCGCCACAGATTCGCTGGTTCTGATGCGGGAACTGCGAGAGTTTGCCGAGAAGTCACCGATTACATTTGGTGGCGCGACTCAGGCAGCCAGGACGCTCCTATCGTTCAATGTGGCCGCGCAGGACGTGATACCGACAGTGAAGATGTTGGGTGATGCCGTGGGTGGCAATAACGAGCGATTCAAGATGCTGTCGCTGGCTTACGCTCAAATGTCAGCAGCAGGCAGGTTGATGGGTCAAGACCTGTTGCAGATGGTCAACGCTGGTTTCAATCCACTGCAGACGATCAGCAAACTTACCGGCGAGAGCCTTATCGAGCTAAAAGAGCGAATGAGCGAAGGCGCTATATCGTCGGCTGAGGTCGCCAACGCATTTCAGGTAGCTACATCCGCCGGCGGTCGCTTCCACGGCATGACAGAGCGACTGTCGCAAACCATGAGTGGCAAGCTAAACATTGCCATCAGCGATTTAGAGAAAGCTGGCGTGCGGCTCGGCAACACCATCGGACCACTCGGGACGGACTTTGCCAAAGGGCTGGCAGACGCGGCGGAGGCAGCTGGACCCGTGTTGTGGGTTATTCAGAAGATGACCGACGGCATACGGCTGATGCTGGCGTTCATTAAAGACAGCCTGGCGGTGGCAAATGCCATAGCGACCAAAATGGGTGGAGGAACCATTGAGCTTGCTGACGCACTCGGCAATGTCAATAAACTGCTTGACGAGGTGGGCGGTAGGCAAGCGGCGGCCGACGCAAAGGCCGAAGCAGAGCGAACTGCCAAGATGAGTGAGCGATTGCAACAAAAGCAAGGTGCCCCAAAGGAATCGGAAGAGGCAGAGAAGGCTGCAGCCGCGGCAGTCAAGGCAGCCGGAAAAGCAAAGGTAGCAGCCGAAAAGGAAGCACTAAAGCTTGCCAAAGAAAGGGCGGCAGTCGAAAAACGCGCCGCGGACGAGATTAGGCGGCAGCAAGTGTCAGCGCTCAATGCAGCCGCGAAGCACTTCGAATTAGAGCACAAAAAGCAAATGGATCGCATGAAGCAATTGCGATCGACACCAAATAGTTCATTGGAGGTTGGTAGTGAAGCTGCTGTTAGCTATCGGCATCAACGTCGAAACGACCTGCGAAGCACCGTAATGCAGCGGCCTACACCGGAGCCAACACAACGCGAATTACTAGTGGAGGCGAGGAAACAACTGGCAGAACTCAAGATTGCCAGCGCCAAGCAAGAGCGAATGGTAGCGGCCATGAATAACGTCGCCCAGAAGGTCGCCGAAAACGGATTCAAGAGGCTCAGGTAAATGCCAACACTAATCGACAGTTCCGAATGCCGCGAAGGTAGCGGCCGTATTCGCAGTCGCGGCGGCCGGCCAGTGTACGAGGAAACTTACACTTTCGTCATTCAAGCTGACCATAAAACACAGACTCGGGACGTGATACTAACCACTACACCCGGGCTGCCGCAGGTTGGCGTAAGCACATCAGCCGGTGGGTTTGCTGGATGCGTGGGCGTGAGCCTGCAACGCGATCCAGGCAATGCACTGATTTGGCGAGCGACCGCCGAGTTCTCGAGCGAAGTCGAAGAAAGTTCCGGGGCTACTGGCGGCAATGGTGGACCGCTCGACCCGCCAGACGCATGGATACCGATTTACGAGACGAAGTTTGAGCGATACCAGGAAGTGGTGACAAAAGACCAGTCTGGTGCGGCAATCGCCAATTCCGCCGGGCAGGCCTTTGAAACCGGCTTGACGATCACCAGACACATTCCGATTTGGGAGTTTTTCCAGTTCGAGGCGGCTACTGTATCAGACGAAACCATCATTGCTCGCAGCGAGACCGTCAACAATACAACATTCAAGGGGCGAGCAGCCAAGACGCTGCTTTGCGTGGTGCTGTCGAGTGTACTTGGGTTGTTTTACGGTCAACGCAGAAGGTTGACGCAGTATCAATTGAAGTACAACTCGCGCGACTGGCGGCACAAGCGGCTAGATGTTGGCACTCAGTACAAGTCAGGAACGACCTTGCTCGACTTCACCTCCGCCGATGGCAGCATCATGCTTGGCTCGCTAGACGGTGCCGGTGCGAAGCAAGCTGCGGGCACCGCGCCTGCAATTCGCAATTTCGACCAATACGCTACCAGCACATTCGACTTTCTGAGGATTTAATATGGCGGCATTATCTGGAATCACAGCCGTTAGGCCGACGTCTAATACCGTTGTCGGCGAGCCAGTTTTGTACGGAGCAACAATCGCCGCGGGCGTCCCAGTTTACCTCGACACCACCGATAGCGAGCATAAAGCGGCGGATAATAACGCATCAACAGCAACTCCGAAGGTAGCTGGAATTACAGTCACCCCGGGCGTCGATGCTGGGCATGGCTACATCGCGCGGCAGGGGTCGATAATCCTCGTCGGAACCACGATGGCGGTAGGCACAACTTACTATCTTGGCGCGACAGCGGGTGAAATCGTGCTGGAGTCTGATTTGGCTACCGGAAATAGCGTCACCAAGCTTGGTACGGCAGCCACAGCAACACAGCTCGACCTCGACATTCGAGCCACGGGGATATTACACGCATAATGGCCGCGCCTGACGAAGCAACCTACGGATTTAGCAAAGCCGACGCCGGCGATCTTGTGCAGCTAATCGGCAATGTGGACGGTGAGCATCCAGAGGGGAGAGTTAGGGGCGGCAACTCTCAGATAAAGCACTTTGCGGCACCGGTAGGCGGCATCCCAGCCAGGTCGGGTTCGACGCTAGGATCTGCGACGTGCACTTTGCTGACGATCGCTGGCGGAACCAGGGCCGGGACAAGCACTTCACATACGGTTTACAACAACTTCACGTCGGCTGTCGGAGCGAGCGCGGACATTGTTGCCGCTAGAATCAACGGCATTTGGTCCGTGATCGCCGAGGACTGTGCATAATGGTCAATCGCTGGAGCCCTGGCTGCAATTGCTGCGGAGCGACTGGAGAGTGCCCAGAGTGCGACACGTTTATCAGCGTGGTGATTAGCGGCATCGGTAACGCGTGCGCAACATGCCAGACGCTCGCTGGGACTTATGTCGTTCGCGATTACGGCGACCCTTGGACGAACTGCGCTGTCTACAATAACTATCTCGATGCCTTAGGTGAGCCGCAGTGCGACGGATTCTATGTGACTGGGGTTGGTCAACCGAACGCGCCAGGGATTTTCGTGAGACTCTCGGAGGTCGGAGGTCAGGTAGTGTGCGAAATATTCCTGGCTGTCTTTTACACAGACGCTCTCGGATCGCCGACTACACAGTCTCAGCACACGTCAGTTTTCACCGCAACAGTGGATACGTGCGCCGACTTGGTCGGAGCAACATTCACACTGACCGATTCGTACGAAACCGGCTGGGGCGCTACACCAGGCGACTTGTGCGGCATGAACTCAGCCACAGTGACGCTAGCAGCATGACCTCCTGGCAGTGCGAGAAATGCGGCCGGCAGGTTCGTAATGCGGTGCTGCCAGTACGGTGCCTGTGTTCCGCAGCAAGGCAGCAGGAACGGGTAGCGAGGCGAAAGCGCGTGATAATAAACTCAGCCCAGCGATCCAGGCTGGTGGGTTGGCTAAAGCATTTTCGGCAGGCGTCCGACCGCGGTGTTGGCGATACCGCCTTTCGATGGCGATGGCTAGCGAGAAGGCGATCAGCAGATGCCTGGCAAGCACTGGATCGGCTATTAAAGCAGTGTGCGTGCAAAGAGGTAGATGCTGTATGCAGATTGAATAAGGAGTATCCTTATGCCTAAGCTATGCAAGTGCGGTGCTATCGTGGTCAAGCGATGCGAACGGTGCTATCCGTCACACCATGGCGGCACAACAGCACAGCGTGGATACGACAATAGGTGGCGAGTGCTCAGTGAACGCAAGAGATCGATCGACCCACTATGCGAAAACTGTCTGGGCAAGGGCGTGACAGAACCAGCCACGGAGGTGCACCACATCATCGCTATCGCTACTGCGCCACACTTGCGGCTATCGATGGATAACTTGATGAGCGTGTGCCATGCGTGCCACCAGGAGCTTGAGGGCAGGTAACGACAGCACCGACCCTGCACCCACCCGCCCCCCCAACAGGTGACCCCCCCGGGGGGGTGAAATCTGGTGGGGGGGTAGGTCACGAC
>Ga0172380_10003023_pt1 | contig 24228 bp, 21 predicted proteins | sample Leawe162metaG_FD_119747 | JGI IMG/M metagenome (GOLD analysis project Ga0172380, IMG submission 119747) | Leachate microbial communities from a municipal landfill in Southern Ontario, Canada - Leachate well 162 metaG | ecosystem: Engineered > Solid waste > Landfill > Unclassified | place...
AACATGATCGACACGGCCGCCCTGTACGGCACCTATCCCCATATCAAGGAAGGGGTGGCTGGTTGGCAGGGGCAGGTAACCATCGCCTCCAAGACCCATGCAGCCGACAGCATCACAGCCAGGAAGCATGTGGAGGAAGCTCTCCGCGAACTCGGGCGGGAACGGCTGGACATCGTCCATATCCACGGCGCCAGGCTCTCCGACCCGTTCACCGATCGGAGCGAGGTCCTGGCGGAGCTTCTCTTGATGCGACAGGAAGGGAAAATTGCCCATGTGGGGCTTTCGTCCCATTACATCGAGGCCTTTCGCCTGGCCCTACAGCACCCCGAGATCGCGGTCGTCCATCCCCTCATCAATCGGACCGGCATGGGTATCCTCGACGGCTCGGCTGCCGAGATGGCCGTGGCGATCAGTGCCTGCGCCGATAGCGGCAAGGGCGTCTACGCCATGAAGGCCCTGGCAGGTGGCAACCTGATCTCGGAAGCGCGCCAGAGCATGGCCTATGTCGCAACCCTCAACGGGGTTCACGGTGTCGCTGTCGGCATGCTCTCGGTACAGGAAATCGACGCCAACATCACTTTCTTCGAACACGGCATTGCGGACGACAAGGTCTGGAAGGAACTGGAAAACCGGCGGCGCAGGCTCAAGATCATGGAGCAGTTCTGCAAGGGGTGTGGACAATGCGTCGAGATCTGCGGCAGCAAGGCTTTGTCGCTTGTGGACGGCAAGGCAAAGGTGGACGAGTCCGCCTGCATCCTGTGCGGTTACTGCGGTGCGGGCTGCCCCGAATTCATGATCCGGGTGGTATGACAGTTTGCATCAGACTGATCTGCGAGGACGGCCTGCATTCAAAAACCTGGACGCAACCTGCAAGCGTAAGGTATAGTGTCGGCATTCTGTTGCAATGACTTAATGAAGCGAAATGGCCAGGTTGCCAACGCACGGGAGGGGCACATATGTTCAATACAAATGATGATTTGGGAGCTTCGCTTTTCAAAACATGGGACGAAACACAAAAAAAGGACGAAATCTCCAAGCTGGTGCAGGGTTACAGGTCCGGCATTCCGGCCGGCATCGTCTGCAAAATGACAGAAACCATCGCCGGCAACCGCAAAAAAGCGCGCAAGTACCTGCGCGAGTTTATGAACCTTGAAGAGCGGAAGGCTGCCGTGGCAAAAGAGCCAAGCTCCATGCAGGTCTTGCTCAAGGAATACCTGCTTTAATTTGGATTATTCGCAGACGATTTTAAGCGCAAAAGCCCGCCAAATGCGGGCTTTTGAATTAATATGACAGTTTACTGGTACTGGATATAGATCGGTTTCGGGTTCAACCTGAGCACCTCCTTGGGTGTCAGGAGCGGATTCCCCTTTTTGGTATCATTGTGAAAGAAGAGTTTGAACCCGGTGAACTGGACCGGTTCAGTCACCACGTAAGATCTGTATGAATCGCGCTTCAGCCAGGGTGCGCCCCAGCCGTCCATATTCATGACAAACTGCACCTCCGGATGAACAATTATCCTGCGGGCGTTGGTGACGCCGTTCTTGGTAAAGCGATGCACAATCAGGATCTTTGGCGGTAATTTGTATTTGTTGACCAGGCCCTTCAGGTAGCCGGAGACGTAGTTTATGTCCGATGCATCGTAGGTGCCGATCTTCTTGCCCGGCAAGGCGCCGCTCTTGATCAGGTTGAATTCCGGATCGATCCCCAGGTGAACATCAGGGTTCTTCAGCAACCACTCGAAACGTGGCAACAAGGTCCTGATATCATCATGACCGGTCTGGATATCGATGAACAGGACAGCATTGATCTCCCTGGCCCAACCATACACCTGGTTGACTATGGCGTCCGGAATGATCATCCGGTATTTCCCGGCAGTACCGGCCGTACCTTGCGCCACCACAGCAATCAGATGAAGGGCCGGCTGGACCGGCGTTGCCGGGTCCGCCGCCTGCCAGCGCGCCACCTCGGCCTTCAATCTCCTCAACATCTCGTCTTTCGGGATATTTCCCAAGGCCCCCAACTTTTTTGACAATGGATTGCCGTAAAACGCAACTATCCGCTTTCCAGGCAGGATCGATCCCGGCAACGGAGCTGAATGTTTAACCGGCCAGCCGCATTGCCTGGCAAAATCCGGATCCTCGCCAGCGTTGTATTTTATCTTATTAGCAGTTTTCTCTTTTGGCACCGCCTTGTTCGCTGCAGCGGGAACGGCTGGTTTGCCGGATACCGACGTTGCTCCCACGAATGGGGTTCCAGACCGGGTAACACTGCTGTTTGGACTCATCACTGCCTTTACCGGGGACGGCTTGTTTTGGGCACGAATACCGGCGGATGGCAGGCTTCCGGCCCTGTCACTTTTGCAACCGGCAAGCAAAAGCAATATGATCAGTACTGCTGGCAAATTAAAGACAGGATGGGGCCTAATTGTATGGAACGGCTGCTTCACTAACTACTCCTTTGACATTCGACGTTGGCCGGGATTGATGTTATTGACATAAAAAACCACAGGAGACGTCCCCTGTGGCAACAATCAGTTGGTACTATATCATCTCTCTGGCCGCCACGACAATGGCGAAAATGCATGCGAACATGAGAAAGGAGGCTAAGCGGCTATGCAGGGACTCTTGACAATTTGGTTTGCAAGCGTATTGTTACGACCTTATTTCGTTGGAGAGGACAGATAAGCTGAACTATGGCAATCGGACAGCTGTTAACGTATAATTTATGATCATTGACTGGAACTCGATTGATACGGTCCTGCTCGATATGGACGGGACCTTGCTGGACAGGCATTTTGATGACCATTTTTGGCTGGAGCATGTGCCAAAACGCTGGGCTGCCAGCAACGCCGCTACCGTGGAATATGCCCGCACATACCTGCATGCCATGTTTCGATCCCAGGAAAACACCCTGAACTGGACAGACCTGGATTATTGGTCCGACCGCTTGAAACTCGATATACCTTTGCTGAAAAAAGAGGTCGAGCACCTGATCGCGGTCCACCCTTTTGTCATTGAATTTCTGTTATTCCTGAAACAGCATCGCAAAGCGGTCTGGCTGGTTACCAATGCCCATTCCAAGACCCTTGACCTCAAAATGAAGGCCACCCGGATCGGGCCATATTTCGATGGCATAGTTTCGGCGCACCAAGTTGGCCTGCCCAAGGAAGATGAGCGCTTTTGGGGGTTGCTCCAGAAATTCATTTCCTACGACCCATCCAGCACGCTGCTGGCTGAAGACAGCGAAACCAACCTTGCTACCGCAGAACTTTTCGGCATAAGGCATCTGATTTATATCAGCCGCTTCAGTTCTTCTATCCAGCCAAAAGCGTCCAATAGATTCATTTCAATCGATTATTTCAGCAGATTGATTCCCCCTGAGAATAATATGACCGTAATGATCACTTGAATCATCCCAAAGTCGTTCATATTGTGTTCAAGTTATTTCTAAACAAAATTACCATTACTGACCGAGTACTTACATGAAATCATTATTTATCTGTATCTCTCTATTGATGCTTACAACGATGCCTGCCTTGGCCGTAAACGAGATTACCCTCGGGAAATTCAGTTCTGCAGACCTCTCGGGCTGGAAGGAACAAACCTATTTCAATTCAAAGAAAACCGTCTATTCCTTTGTGCAGGATAATGGCAAGACGGTTCTTATGGGAAAAAGCAGTAACTCAGCTTCCGGACTGCTGTATAAGATCAAGCTGGACCCGAAAAAATATCCGATTATCAAATGGTCCTGGAAGATCGAGCACACGTTAAAAAACGCCAATGACAAGACAAAAGAGGGAAATGATTTTGCTGCACGGCTTTACGTCGTGTTTCCAAGGGGGTTTTTCTTAAGTACGCGAGCAATTGAATACGTCTGGGGCAATTCCTTGCGCCGTGGCGACACCGCGCGCAGTCCCTATTCCAAGAATTTTGTCATGATAGCGGTGGATTCAGGAGATGGGCTGGCAGGACAATGGACATTTCACAAACGCAATATTGCAGAGGATTACCGCAACAGCTTTGGGGAAGAAACGCCCAAAATAGGCGCCATCGCAATCATGACCGACAGTGACAACACACACGAAAGCGCTACAGGTTATTACGGCGACATTACCCTGATGCCGGCGCAAATTGAAGAAGAGCAAAAATCAAAAGAACCGCAGCAAAAAGAGCAGCCGGGCTGCAATGGCTCTTCCACCACGCCACCGGCTGCTCCATAGCCTGTAAAATCTCATTCGGACGTTTCGGTACCGGTTGTCACATCCTGCTTAGTCTGGTCCTGAACTTTTCCAGGCGGGACGCGCCTTCCTCAATCAGCCGGATCAGGTCCTTCCGGGCACTCCCGGCAACATCCTTGCCCTTCCCCACCAGTTCATCAGTCTTGTCGCCGATACTCTCCACAAGGTCATTGATATTATCGGAGAGGTCATCCACCGCTTCCTCGGCACGAGTTTTCACCTTCTTGGCGTATCTGGATATGTCCCGGCGGGTCCTTTTGCCTGATTGTGGCGCCATAAGCAGTGTCAGGCCGGCACCGATAATACCGCCCGCCAATACCAACAGCGCCGCCGCTGCAACCTTCTTGTCATTGTCACCCATAATACCCTCCCCTTTGATTTGATATGTCCCAGACAGCTTGTTAAGATAAGTTGCGAAGTCAATATAGTTGTATTTTACCCGGCAGATAACGGAAGTCAAGGAATGTCGAGGTGGTTGCCGGTTGACATTCCAGGGCAATATAATTATAACAAGTTAATAAAACTCAAAGGTGCTACCGTGTCCATAGACATCCTGGTAAATCTCAGTAACCTGGTACTGGCAAATGCCCTGTCAGCCTTTCTGAACAGTTCCGGTGAAGGCTATCACGCGGTAGTTGCACCAGACCTCGTGGAACTCAAGCGATTCGAGCCGGAACTCCTGCTGCTTGATCCGGGCACCCTCGAAACGGCAATCATCGGACGTTGGCCCGCAGCCAAGATTATCCTGTTTGACACCGGCCTCAAGGAGCAGGAGGCCACCAATATTATCCTCACGCACAAACTGGACGGAATCATAGCGACCAACACCGATACACAGCTTTTCCTCAAGGCACTCTCGGTGATCCGTAATGGCCAGGTCTGGATCGATAATTCCAAACTGAAAGCATTGTTGAATTACACTGAAACCCCTGCACAAAACAACAATGTCGACAAAATCAGCCGCAAGGAGCAGGAGGTGATCATTCTTGTCGCCCAAGGCTTCAGAAATCGCGAGATTGCCGATAAGATGAATATCAGCGAACAGACAGTCAAGGCCCACATCAGTAACATATTCCGCAAGGTAAACATCAACAACCGTTCCCAACTGGTCCCGTTTGCCATGAATTTCCGCTATCCCCCCATGGTATGACCCCTTAATATGATCCACGAAGGCAACCAATAACTGTCCTGGTCGCAATCCATAATGCTTTCGACCTAAAGCGGCGAGCCTTGATCGGGATTAAACGAAACATGACCCCTTGAAAATTCAATTCTCCGTTATTATGTTTGTAACTCATCTAAAACACCCCACCAAAGGAGATTGAATAGTCATGTCCAAAGCAACCAAGCAATTCCAGACCGAGGTGCAGCAACTCCTCGACCTGGTGATCCACTCGCTCTACTCCAACCGCGACATCTTTTTGCGGGAGCTGATTTCCAATGCCTCCGACGCCATTGACAAGGTCCGCTTCGAGTCCCACTCCAACGAATCCCTTCTGGAAGGGAACAGTGATTGGAAGATCAAGATTGTCCCGGACAAAGACGCCGGCACGCTGACCATCCGTGACAACGGCATCGGCATGAGCATGGCCGAAGTGGAGGAAAATATCGGCACTATCGCCCGCTCCGGCACCAAGGCCTTCATGCAGTCGCTCAAAGACAAGGCCACCAGCGACAACCCCGAACTGATCGGTCAATTCGGGGTCGGCTTCTACGCGTCATTCATGGTTGCGGACCGTGTTACGCTCTACACCCGGCCAGCCGGCTCCATCGAGGCGGGATGCTGCTGGGAATCGACCGGAGACGGTACCTATACCATCGAGGAATGCCGGCGCGAGCAGCGCGGCACGGAAATCGTCCTGCACCTCAAGGATGAATTCAAGGAATACCTTGATGAATGGAAAATCCGCTCCATTGTCAAAAAGTATTCCGACTATATCCAGTACCCGATCGTGATGGACATCACCCGCACCGAAACGCCCAAGGGGGCGAACGGCGAGGAGATCGAAGGGGCCGGAACCATTGAGAAGACCGTGGAAGAGACCCTCAACTCCATGAAGGCCATTTGGGCCCGGCCCAAGAGCGATGTTACGGAAGAGGAATACAACGAGTTCTACAAACATGTCTCCCATGACTTTGAGGCGCCGTTCCGCACCATCCATTTCTCGGCCGAGGGGGTCAGCGAATTCAAGGCCCTGCTTTTCCTGCCGGCTCGCAAGCCATTCGACATGTTCATGGCGGACCGCAAAAAGGGACTGCAACTTTACGTCAAACGGGTCTTTATCACCGACAAATGCGAAGAACTGATTCCTGACTACCTCCGTTTCGTCAAAGGGGTGGTGGACTCATCGGACCTGCCGCTCAACGTCTCCCGCGAAATCCTCCAGGAGGATGTGCAGATCAAGCGCATCCAGAAGGGTCTGGTCAGCAAGATCCTTTCGACATTGTCAGAGGTTAAGGAGAAGAACTTTGATGAATACGTGAAGTTTTGGGCGGAGTTCGGCCAGGTCATCAAGGAGGGCGTGCACTTCGATTTTGCCAATAAGGAGAAGCTGCAGGAACTGGTGCTGTTCGAGAGCACAGGGACCGAGGCCGGCGCCTTTACGACCCTCAAGGATTATGTCGGCCGGATGCCCGAATCCCAAAAAGAGATCTACTTCATCACCGGCAACAGCCGCGAGGCCCTGGAGCAATCGCCCCACCTGGAAGCCTTCCGCGCCAAGGGGTACGAAGTCATCTTCATGAGCGACCCAGTGGACGAATGGGTGGTGCAATCCCTGACCGAATACGACGGCAAGCCTCTCAAGGCCGTGGACCGGGGCGACATCAGCCTGGACAGCGAGGACGAGAAAAAAGAGAAGGAAAAGAAGCGGGAAGAGGCCCAGAAGGAGTTTTCTGACCTGATTTCGTTCATCAAGGACCACTTGCAGGACAAGGTAAAGGAGGTGCGCTTCAGCAACCGCCTGACCGAGAGCGCCTGCTGCCTGGTGGCCGAGGAGTACGGCATGAACGCCAACATGGAAAGGATCATGAAGGCGCTTAACCAGCCGGTACCGGAATCAAAACGGGTATTGGAACTGAACCCGGACCACGCCCTGCTGCGCGCCATGGGCGACCTCCACAAGCAGAACAACAAGGCCCCTGCCCTGTCCGATTACGCGGACCTGCTCTATGATCAGGCCCTGCTGACCGAAGGATCGCCGATCAAGGATCCGCTCCGATTCACCAGGATGGTGAGCGAGCTGATGGTCAAGGCCGCCGGGAAATAGCCAGGAAACCCAAATGCAATGAGGCCCGTGGCTGTCAGGTCACGGGCTTTTTCTTTATGCTGCTCCCATTATGTTCTTCAGCATCTCCGCATCTAGCAATACTGCTGCCGGTATAATGGTGTCCAGCTCACTGGTCGCCTCCCCCAGAAGCCTGCGGGTCAGCTCGCGGAACAGGAGCAGTTCCTGCCCGAACAGGTCGTTGAAGGGATGACGTATATCCTTAAATGTCAGCGGGTCGCAATCCCGAAAGTTCAGCGTACACCATTCGTCAAATAGTTCCTCGCCGGAGCTGTCGATCAAAGGGATGCCATTCAGGCGGCAGGTCATGGGGCGATGGGCGTAGACCAGGCAGTGGCCGTCATCGGACAGGAGCGGACAGGGTGTCTCGTCCTCTTCCGGCATCATTTCGTCCCAAGTCGATTCCGGCATGTGGTTGAGGGTCCAGGGGGATTTGAACTCCGGCCATGTGGCAGCCAACCCGTCCAATCTGCGCCGGGATTTTTCCAGCACCTTGCGCTGGGTCTCCTCGGTCAGCAGTTCAAATCCCTGCCGCAGGTAAAGGGCATCCAGCAAGGTTATGTCGAACAGTCCCCGGCAGCATTCCGAACAGCCCCGCGTACAGGAGATCAGGTCACCATGCCAGCCCACACAGCCGGCAAACCAATTGTCAACTTCCCGCAGCAAAACGCCGTAGCGTTCCAATACATCCTGCATCAAAACTCCTAACACTGATACTACTGATTTTTGTCGTAAGACACCTTGGCAATCCGTTCGTTGCGTGTCAGCACACCGAAACGATACCCTTCTTGCTTGAGCCTGGGGATCAGGGTGCGAATGGCGGCCAGGGTGGCATCGTGCCCGGAACCATCATGGAACAGCAGCACCACCTTTTTCTTGTCGGTCTTACCAAGTTGCCGCAGTACGGCCTGCTCGATGAAGCGATGATCGTGAACCCCTTTGTTAGTTGAATCGTAACTGTTGATATCCCACAAAAAGAGCTGTGCCCCTTCGGCTGCCATCAGGGAAAGCAGCCGTTTATCCGTAGACCCATAGGGGAGCCGCACCATGCGGCCATCACCTCCCAGGCGGTCGATCAGTTCGCTGGTACGGACGACTTCATTCGAGCCGGAGGCAAAGGAAGCCAGCAGCTTATGCAGGTTGTGCGACAGGGTATGGCTGCCGACGTGGTGCCCCATGGCAATCGTTGAGGAGATGATCTTCTCGTGCCCTTTGACATTGTTGCCAAGCACAAAGAACGTTGCCGCGACACCCTGGGATTCGAGAAGGGCGGCTATGGGCAGGGTCAGGCGCGAGGGGCCGTCATCAAAGGTGAGATAGATGGTTGTCCTGTCCGGCGCGGTCCTTTTGTGGTTGGGCAAGGCAACGGCAGGAGACCGGTTCGAAGTGTATGTCCGTGGAGGTAGCGGTAAAATGGTGGTCTTGGCAGCTCTGTTTTCCTCGGGAGCGGTTTGCACAGGAACCGGCTCCTCATGCTCAGGCAACTGCTGGTCCGCTTCCGGCAGCAAGTTGTCCATGAAGGCGCTATCTTCATGGGTGATGGGGGAATCCGCGGCCTGTCGCTTATCGCTGACTTCTGCAATGACAGTGCTAGCCGGCTTGGACTTTGCCTGTATCAGGTTGCGATACAACAACCTGCTTTTGCGGCTTGAGAGCCGGTAGAGGCGGTCGGCATCCTCGAACATTTCCTGTTCGTTGTAGTGTTCGGCCAGGGCAATGGTCAGTCGGATGATATCGGATTCTTCAGGGGCAAGGCTATCACTGCCCGCCGCAAGGGTGTTGTTGAAGCTGGCCAGGGCATCATCGCGCCAGCGGGGTACGGCAGTGCCGCAACCGGACAGGATGATCACAAAGAGCAGGGTACACAACAGGGATATCGGATACTGACGCATGAATCGGAGCGGTTGCTACATGTAGACCATGACCTTGATGGAAACAGTGCCGTCGGCGGTCGTAAAAGGGATTGTAACGCCTTTGCACTGCACATTGATACTGGATTGCTCCTCGGATTCAGGCGGATCGGCAATGGTGCGGAGTTGGCCGGAAACAACCAGCGGCAAACCAAGGGCAACACTGCCATACTGCTCGTGGTATTTGGTTTTGAAAACCCCGGCAATATTGTTTGTCAATTCACCCACTGCATCGCGGATACATTCCTCGTCCGCTTCGTCCACCATCAGCAGTTCCTTGGCAACGCATTGGGCACTGGCTCTATCGGTAGCAATGATGATATACCCCACCCTATCGCCAGCCACGCCAACGATACCGGTAACATCAGAATCCACCGGTTCAACCCGTTTTTCGACCTTGCCTGCCAGAAGGTCTATGTTCATGTAACTCTTGAAGGTATCCTGGGTGGCGGACATGATGGTAAACATGATTTCTTCAAAGGAAATGCCGGTCAAAGTTGTTTCCTCCTCTATGGGGATAATTAGTAATCAGTTGTTCTCTGCGATTTCGACTTGAATAACGCGCTGATTTTGTTTGTCGTGTGTGAGACATCAGCAGTAAAAGCATCAAAGGGCCTTGCCTGCAACCTTGAAGACAAAATCGTAGTTAAGGATGTCTTCCCACTGGAACCCCTTGGCGGTGGAGCGTGTGTCGTCGCTGTCGCTGTAGGGTTTGCCGGGGATATAGAACCAGTTCATGATGGCCTCGCCGGAATTGCGCAACACGATCCAGTATTTGCCCGGCTTGAGCCCGCTCTGGATATCCCTGGGAAAACTGAAGTCTACCCAATAGTAGCCTGGTTTGCGGGAAATCTTTTCCAGCGATACCAGATTGGAGCGCATGCCGTCCAGGATATTCGGCCTGCCCCCCTCATCCCGGACCAGATCGATGTAAACCGTACCGTCGCCGCCGAATTTGCGCATTGCCAGGGAGACCTTCTCCAATGCAATGCCGTGATTGACATGAAAGGCCTGGGCGTAAATGTACTTGGAGGTGACGTACTCCGAGGTTTCCTTATCCAGGACCCGGGTGCCGGTATTTCCATGAACCGTATACGTGTCAACCAGGTTGGGAAACTCCATGTTGCCGAAGACCACATGGGTGCCCTGTGCAGGTGGCTTCTGTTTGGCTGGCACCGGTTTCTCGACTTTTGTTGTATCAACCTTCGGAGTGGCTGGCTTGGGTATTTTGGGTCCGGGCTTGGCCGGCTTTATCGGCTTCTTTATCCGTATTTCTTCATCCATGCCACCAGCCACAACTCCCGCGTCCGTGACCGCATCGACAACAGGAGGTGCGATGTCAGGTTTGGGGGCTGGCTTGGCCGTTGCCGGGGGGGCCTGATGGGAAGCGGGGACCTGAGCCGCTACAAGGTTACTGATGATGTAAGATCGTGGCTCTTTGATCGAGTTCATGACCTTGAGGTCTATGTCATCCGCCCTGAACGAACCGTCGATCAGTTCGGAATAGCGCGGCAGATAGGGGGACCCGCGCCAGTTGTCGTTGATATCGCGCGAATCCAGGCCATGGGTCTGTTTGATATGGCGCGACGAGGTAAACTGCCTCGACTGCTGCGGATCGTACGGCAACCAGCCCAGATCGGGAAAGTAAACCTCCATCCAGGCATGGCCACCCTGCCCCATGCTTTGGACAATCCAAGTCCTGGCATCAATCGGCACTTTCCAGGAGTCCTTGAGGGTGATCCCCCCGACAATGCGGGCCGGAATACCGACACTGCGCAGCAGCGCGATGTTCAGGTGGGCAAAGTTCTGGCAGTTGCCGCTCCTGGTCTCCAGGGTGTAGAGGGCGTCGTACTTGGGGGGGTTGAAGGTGTATTTGACGGCATCCGCCACATGGTTGGTAATGGCAGTGACAGCCTCATATTCGCCTTTTGCGCCGGCAGTCAGTTGTTGGGCCAATTCGGCGATTGCTGGGGCATCAGACTGCACCAGGTCGGTGCTTTTCAGATATACGGCATCCGCTTCCGCGACCTTGCCGATCGGAAACGGCGTGCGGCTTTCCATGGCGGAAAGCTCGGAGCGGATATTGGCGGTATAACTCAGGTTGACGCGGATATCCCTGCTCAGGTTGTTCCAGACCACCTTTTGAAAGCGGTTGCCGAAACGGTCGTGCTCAATGGTGGATTGCGCTGGCCGGGGATCGAAACTGGCGGACAGGGCATCGACCGATTGACTGACGCTCCTGCTTTGGAAATCGGCTGGCAGGGCAAAACGGAAGGTGAAATTCTGAACCTCGCCCTTGTCAACACTGAACTCCATCTGCTGGCGCATGGCAATCGAGCTGCTCAGACTGCCCTTGAGTATAAGGGTTTTGGCTAAGGCGGATCCGGCTGTCAACAGTACGGCGATGGCAAATACAACGGAATATCGTTTCATCTGCACCCCTCCCGTAACTATTTCATCGACAATTTGCGCTGTCTGCTATTCCCACTCGATGGTTGCCGGCGGTTTGCTGGAGATATCGTACACCACCCGGTTGACACCCTTGACCTCGTTGATGATCCGGCTGCTGATCCTGGCCATATCCTCGTACGGCAGGGGGTACCAGCCGGCGGTCATAAAGTCCTTGGTTTCCACCGCCCGCAGGGCAACGACATATTCATAGGTGCGGCCGTCCCCCATGACTCCGACGCTCTTGACCGGCAGGAAAACGGCAAAGGCCTGGCTGATCTTGTTGTAATGGTCCGCGGCATACAGTTCCTCTATGTAGATCGCGTCCGCACGGCGCAGGATGTCGGCGTATTCCTTCTTGACCTCTCCAAGTATGCGCACCCCCAGGCCAGGGCCGGGAAACGGGTGGCGCCACACCATCTGGTGCGGCAGGCCAAGTTCCTCTCCGATGGCGCGCACTTCGTCCTTGAAAAGCTCGCGCAGCGGTTCAAGGAGCCTGAGTTTCATGTTGGCCGGCAGCCCGCCGACATTGTGGTGGCTCTTGATGTTGTGGGCCTTGCCGGTTTTGGCGCCGGCAGATTCGATCACGTCGGGATAGATGGTCCCCTGGGCCAGCCAACCGGCATCCTCGATCCGGTTCGACTCCTCTTCGAATATTTCGACAAAAAGGCCGCCGATGATCTTCCGTTTTCGCTCGGGATCGGCTTCTCCGGCCAGTGCTGACAAGAATCGCTCCTCGGCGTCCACACGGATCACCTTGACCCCGAGATTCTCGGCAAAGGTGGCCATGACCTGGTCTCCCTCACCCAGACGCAACAGGCCGTTGTCGACAAAAACACAGGTGAGCTGATCGCCTATGGCCCGGTGGATCAGGGCCGCGGCCACCGATGAATCCACCCCCCCGGAGAGCCCCAGGATAACCCGCCCTTTGCCTACCTGCCGCCGAATGCGCTCTATGGCATCATCGATAATGTGGCCTGGGGTCCATTGCCCGCTGCAGCCGCAGATCTTGCGGACAAAGGTATCGATCAGCAGTTCGCCGCGCGGGGTGTGGTTTACTTCAGGATGGAACTGGACTCCGTAAAGATGCCGTTTGACATCCTGGATAGCGCAGACCGGTGCGTTGTCGGTTTCCGCCACCACCTCGAAACCATTGGGAATCCGGGCAACATGGTCGCCATGGCTCATCCAGACCGGGCTTTTCCCTTCGACAAAAAAACCGTCGAACAATTGACCAGGCTCCCCGCAAGAAAGCAGGTTGGCGTGGCCGAACTCCCTTTTTCCGGCGGCTATCACCTCTCCGCCAAAGTGCAGGCTCATCAGTTGCATGCCATAGCAGATCCCCAGCACCGGCACTCCCAACTCGAAGAGCTCCTCGGCCACGGCAGGTGCATTCGGCTCGTAGACCGATTTGGGGCCGCCCGAAAGAATGATCCCAGTGGGACTAAAAGCGCGGATCGCCTCCAGGGCCATGTCAAAGGGATGCAGCTCGCAATAGACATGGGCCTCGCGCACCCGCCTGGCAATCAGTTGGGTGTATTGTGACCCGAAATCGAGGATCAGTATCTTCTGGCTGTGAATATCGGACATTTTTAGATCTTTCCCATATGTAGGGGCAGCCCCGTGTGGCTGCCCTGATTTGGGCGACCACATGGGGTCGCCCCTACCAATATCAATTTCCTACCCGATAGTTCGGTGCTTCCTTGGTGATGGTCACATCATGAACGTGCGACTCCTTGAGGCCAGCCCCGGTAATACGGATGAAGCGCGCTTTTTGCTGCAGTTCCGGAATGGTGACGCACCCGGTATAGCCCATGCCGGAACGCAGTCCGCCCAGCAACTGATGGATATTGGCCGAAAGCGGTCCGCGCAGCGGCACCATACCCTCGATCCCTTCCGGCACCAGCTTGACGTCTTCCCCAACATCCGACTGGAAGTAGCGGTCCTTGCTCCCTTCCTTCATGGCGCCGATCGAACCCATGCCGCGATAACTCTTGTAGGTCCGCCCCTGATAGAGAACAGTGTCGCCGGGCGATTCCTCGGTACCGGCAAAGAGTGATCCGATCATGATGCTGTCGGCCCCGGCAGTAATCGCCTTGGGCAGGTCGCCGGAGTACTTGATGCCGCCGTCGGCGATGACCGGAACCCCGTACTTGTGGGCCATGTTCGCGCACTCGTGGATGGCTGTGATCTGCGGGACGCCAACCCCGGCCACCACGCGGGTAGTGCAGATGGAGCCGGGACCGATGCCCACCTTGATGCCGTCGGCGCCAGCCTTGATCAACGCCTCGGCTGCTTCTGCGGTGGCAATGTTGCCGGCGATGATCTCGCAGCCCGAGAAAGTAGATTTTGCCCGCATTACGGCATCGATAACCGTCTGCGAGTGGCCATGGGCCGTATCGATCACGATCACATCAGCGCCGGCCCGGAGCAGCGCATCCATGCGAGCCTCCATCTCGGCGGTCGGGCCAACTGCAGCGCCGACCCGCAGGCGACCCAGACTATCCTTACAGGCGTAGGGATATTTTTTGACCTTCTCGATGTCCTTGATAGTGATAAGCCCCTTGAGGAAACGGTCGTTGTCCACCACCAGCAACTTTTCCACGCGGGTATGCTTGAGGAGTTCCTTGGCCTGGTCAAGGGTGGTGCCCACAGGCACGGTCACCAGGTTGCGCTTGGTCATGCGGGCGGAGATGGGCAGGTCGTAATCGGTCTCAAAGCGCAGGTCGCGGTTGGTAAGGATCCCGACCAGCTTGCCGTCGGGTTTGGTGACCGGGACACCGGAGATGCGGTAGCGCGACATGATGTCCAGCGCCTCGCTGATCTTCTGGTTCGGTCTCATGGTGATCGGGTCCACGATCATGCCCGATTCGCTCTTCTTGACCTTGTCCACTTCGTGGGCCTGTTCGAGAATAGTGAGGTTCTTGTGGATGATGCCAAGCCCGCCTTCCCGCGCCATGCAGATGGCTGTGCGCGCTTCGGTAACAGTATCCATGGCGGCGCTGACGAGCGGAATGTTCAGGGGAATGTTTCGGGACAGGCGTGTGGCAATATTGACGTCGCGTGGCATAACGAGGGAATGGGCCGGCACCAGAAGGACATCGTCAAAGGTCAAGCCTTCCTGCAGCTTCTCGTAGGGCATTTTCAGGCTCCTTGAGGGATGATTAATTTTATAGAAGTTAGTACAGTGGCCAGGGCAAGTCAAGTCAAAAGGGGTTCATGAAATACTACCCGGAAAGCGTGTCGAGTCTCGGACCAATTCAAAGTCTTCTTTTCTGGCGCGAGCCTGCCAGGTTTGTGGCGTCCTGGCAGGCTCGCGGTTTCGTGCTGCAGTCAGGCCGGGATGAATTCTTGCCGCGAGGCAATGCGAGCCAGCGTGGCCACGATCAATTTGGCGGCATTTTCCAGGTCCGAAAGAGATATGGTTTCCACCGGGGTGTGCATATAGCGCAAGGGCACCTTGACCAGCGCCGTGGCCACGCCGCCTCGGGAGATCTGCATGACATTGGCGTCGGTACCGGTGGCACGGGGATTGGCGGTATACTGCACCTCGATTTTTTCCTTTCCGGCAGTACTGCTCAACAATTCAAGCAGATGCGGATTGATGTTGGCCCCGCGGGTCAGGATCGGTCCCTTGCCCAGGCCAACCTCGCCGTTGTGCTTTTTCTCAACATCCGGCTGGTCAGTGGCAAAATCCACCTCGACACAAATGCCCACATCCGGATTGACCGTGTAGCTGCTGGTCGTGCCGCCACGAAGACCGATCTCCTCCTGAACCGAGGAGACGCCATACAGATCGACGGCAAGCTTTTTGCCGGAGGCAGCCACCAGGCGCAACACCTCGGCCACCACAAAACAACCCGCCTTGTCGTCAAAGCCGCGCGAGGCAACCCGGTCGCCTTGCAGGCGGGTAAAGGCGCTTTCAAAAGTGACCGCGTCGCCTACCCTGACCAGTTTCTGAGCCTCTTTCTTGTCCGCGGCGCCAATATCGATGTACTGTGCTTCCAGCTTAACCACTGTTTCCCGGTCCTTGGCATCCATCAAATGAATCGGTTTCTTGCCAATCACCCCGGCCAATGGGCCGGAGGCGGTATGTATATTGACCCGCTTGCCAGGCGTCAGGTGGGCATCCACACCGCCAACAGACGCAAAGTAAAGGAAACCCTTGTCGTCGATATATTTCACCTGCAAACCGATCTCGTCGGTATGCCCTACCACCATTACCCGGGGCAGGTTTTTACCCTTGCCCGAGATGCGGGCAAAGACGTTGCCCATCACATCCGTGGTCAGTTCGTCGCAAAAAGGGGCGACATACTCTCGAAAAACCCTCTGTGCCGGTTGTTCGTAGCCCGATGGGCTGGGTGCATCAAGGAGCTTTTCCAAAAATTTCAAGGATTCTTTGCGCATAATTCACTCCTCGTTAATGTCGTATTTTAAGTCAGTTACTATGTGACCCTTAATTCCTTGGTCGATATAATTCATTATAACCTCTTCGCGCTGCAGGGATAAGTCCGATTTCACCATAGAGGGTGTCACATGCCCACCCAGTCGCTCCAGGTTTTTACCGCCCTGACCGACAACATCCGAGACCCGCGACGGATGGCATTGAATCGAAAGCGGCGTCGCAGCACGATGAGTGGAGGCCAGTTGGCAGATCAGATCAGAATACAGCTGCGAGCGAACCAACTGCCCAAAAGCGGGATGCCAGCAGCCGGCCAGCACAGTATCATCATTGAGTCCTTCATCCGCCTGAAGGCCGATGCGAATCACGTTGACCCGAGCCTTCATGGCGGAGTGTAGCAGTATTTTGCAGAGCCAGACACCTTCCTCTACTGTCAGGGGATGATACTCGCCCGTCTCAAGCATGGTCGCCAAACCGGTGCCACGCAGGACAACCACCGGGTAGATCCGGACTGACCCGGCTCCGGCCGTGATCACCCGGTGCAGCGAGTTGACGGATTTTGCAGGGGTATCGCCAGGCAGGCCCGGCATCAATTGGGCAACAGCGGAAATGCCGTGGGTGGTTATACAGCGGATGGCCGCCGCCGAGGATGCCGCATCATGTCCCCTCCCTGCCTTGGCCAGCACTTGGTCGTCCATGGACTGCACGCCGAGTTCGATAATTCTGACGCCCAGTTCAGCAAGTCGCCTCACTCGATCGGCATCGATATAGTCGGGACGGGTGGATATCCTGACCGACTTCACCTCCCCGGATGCCAACAGCGATTGCAGAGGCTCCAACAGCTGTTCCTGGGTCGTTGCGGGAAGTGCGGTGAAGGTGCCGCCAAAAAAGGCCACCTCAAGGGGACGATTGCCGGCGGTACGCTGCCAGACGCGAATCTTGGCCAAAATTTCCGTAGCGTCCGGCAGGGCTCCCGTTGAGCCGGAAATGGTGCGCTGATCGCAAAAAATGCAGCCGTGAGGGCACCCCTGGTGACTGATGAAAAAGGGGACCGTTACCCTCTTCATGCACCCTGCTCCGACAACTCGGGCAAGCGCTTGAGCGCCTCCGTTGCCGCGGCCTGCTGGGCCATTTTTTTGGAGCGCCCCTCGCCTTCTCCGACCACACTGTCGGCCACGAGCACCTGGAAACGGTACTTGCGGGCATGAGCCGGCCCGGATTCCTCTGCAAGACGATAACAGGGTGGCGGCAGCCGCATGGCTGACAGCGACTCCTGAAGTTCGCTCTTGGCATCGATGCTCTTCAGGGGGGCTTCGGATGAATCCAAAAGGTCGTCAAACAGCCGTAGCACCAACCTGCGGGCGGCCTCCAAACCGCCATCCAGATAGACAGCCGCTATGAGCGACTCCAACACGTCCGCCAGAATGGAGTCCTTGTCGCGCCCGTCTGTCTGCACTTCACCGCGACCAAGGCGGATAAATTGTCCCAGACCTTTCTTTCTGGCTATGCCGGCCAATGTATCCTGGCCCGCCATCTGTGCCCTGAAACGGGACAGATCACCCTCGTTGCCCTCCGGAAACAGGGAATAGAGGGTCTCGGCCAACAGCATCCCCAACACTGCGTCGCCGAGAAACTCCAGCCTCTGATAGTCGCCTTCCCCAGCCTGCTCGTGCTCGAACGACGGGTGCGTCAGGGCTCGAAGGGCAAGACCCTGCTGCACGAACCGGTACTGCAACAATTGTTCAAACGCTTCAAAATTCATTCTTCCAGGCCCCTTTTGAAATCAAAACTATAGCCACGCGGTATGGATTTAGCAACAGAAAGTCGGCAATTGAACACTCATTTGCAGGAAAACACCTGTAAAAACTTAAATTCTGTTGCCAAGCAACAGCGGCTTGCCTATAATTCACTATTTAATAAAGATTTGGAGATTTCCGTGGGCTATTTCATAACCTTTGAAGGCATTGAAGGGTGCGGCAAGACAACCCAGATCAGGTTGCTGGGCGAGCACTTGGTTTCGCTTGGTCACCGTGTTGTGCTGACAAGGGAGCCCGGGGGATGCCAGATTGCCGACAAAATCCGCGCAATCCTCCTGGATGCCGACAATCGAGGGATGAACCCACTGGCCGAGCTCTTTCTTTATGCCGCTGCCCGGGCTCAACATGTAGCAGAAATCATCCGACCGGCGCTCGAATCCGGTTGCATCGTACTGTGCGACCGTTTCACCGATGCCACCATTGCTTATCAAAGTTCAGGTAGAGGCATAGACCGGGCAACTATTGACCAGCTCAATACTTTGGCCTGCCAATCGATTTTCCCCGATCTGACAATTTTGATCGACTGCGAGATCAATGTCGGACTGAAGCGAGCCAAGCAACGGATCGACTCTGCCGCAGGTCCCAGAGAGGAGCGTTTTGAGCTGGAGGCGCTGGAGTTCCACCAGCGCGTACGCGACGGTTATCTGGATCTGGTCCGCCAGGACCCGCAACGCTTTTTCAGTGCTGACGGCAGCAGCACCATTGAACAGATATCCGCCACGATCTTCGAGCGGGTACTGAAAGGCCTCAAGGACAGTAGCCGTGCCATTCGCTGACATCCTGGGACATGAACGGGTTATCGAGGTATTCCGGCGAGCCATCGGGTCCGGAAAGACCTCTCATTCCTATATCTTTGAAGGTCCATCCGGTTGCGGGCGCAGAAAAACCGCCCAGGCCCTTATCCAGGCCCTGTTCTGCCGGAACAGTGTAGATGACGCCTGCGGCACCTGCCCCAGTTGCCGCAAGGTGGCAGGCGGAAACCATGCCGACATCCATGTTGTCGAACCACTTCCGGACAAACGGGATATCAGCATTGATCAGTTGCGGGACATGCAGCGGGAATTGGCACTGCGTCCCTACGAAGCACCGCGCAAAGCCTGCTTCCTCGAACCGGCCGAACGAATGAGCGTGAACGCTGCCAACTCCTTGCTCAAAACCCTGGAAGAACCGCCGGGCAACGCCATCATCATCCTGTTCACCGAAAATGCCGACATGCTGCTGCCTACCATTCGCTCCCGTTGTCAATTGGTCCGTTTTTCGCCGCTGTCGCCCGAGCATGTCAGGATGCTGTTGGAACAAAAAGGCATCGAAGGCTCTTCTGCGGCCTTGCTGTCCCAGATGGCCGATGGCAGCATGCAGAGGGCACTGGAACTGGACAACGAATCACTTACCGAACGATGCGAATTGCTGCTGAAGCACTTGAACAACATGAGCCTGGGGAATATCGTTACCGTATTCAACGCGTCGGAAGAGTTGGGCGGCAACCGCGATAATGCCCTGGAAACTTTGGACTTGCTGCTCTCCTTTGTCAGGGACATGCTTCACCTGGCAGCAGGGTGCAATGACATCATCAATACCGCCATCCGGCCGGCCCTGGAATCACTGGCGTCCGGATTGAATCTTGACCGGATTCTGCAACTTGCCGGCGAGATCATTGAAACCAGGCGGGCGGTGCAGCGCAACGCCAATGTAAAACTAGCCCTTGACCACCTTTTCATCAAGGTGGCCGGGGCTGCAGCATGACTCAGCATAAAAGCAGTTAAACAAGCAAGGAGGATTTATTTGCAACGCATAGTAACCATACAATTCATCACTGCCGGCAAATTATACGACTTCATTGCCGGCAATATAGACATCAAGCCGGGCGACAAGGTCGTCGTGGAGACCGAACGCGGACTTGGCATCGGCACAGTAGTCACTGGACCGTTTGAGCGTGAAGAAACCGACCCTCCGGCAAACCTCGTCGCAATTCGGAGAAAGGCCACCCCGGAAGACCTGGTCACCCTGGAACGGAACACCCGCAAGGAAAAAGAGGCCTATGATTTCTGCCTCAATCGCATCATGGAGCGGGGCATGCAGATGAAACTGGTACGGGTTGAATACCTGTTCGACTGCAGCAAGGCGGTTTTTTTCTTCACCGCCGACGGACGTGTCGATTTCCGCGACCTGGTCAAGGACTTGGCCCACACCTTCCATACCCGCATCGAGATGCGCCAGATCGGTGTCCGCGACGAATCGAAGATGGTCGGCGGCATCGGCATCTGCGGCCGTGAACTATGCTGCTGCTCATTTCTGCGCGAATTCCAGCCGGTTTCGGTCAAGATGGCCAAGGAGCAGAATCTGGCATTGAATCCCAATAAGATCTCGGGACAATGCGGCCGCCTTCTGTGCTGCCTGGATTACGAATACGAAACCTATTGCTGCCTGCGCAAAAACCTCCCGAAATGCGGCAAACGGGTCCATACCGACTCAGCCAGTGGTGTTGTCGACAAATTGAATATCCTGACAGGTGACATCACCTTGAAACAGGATGACGGCAAGACAGTTGTCATCAACCAGAAGGACCTTCTGGCCGAACCTGCCGTCACAGAGCAACCACAACGCAGCGAAACCCCGGTTGCGGTTGCTCATGTCAGGGCACCGCAAAAAGGGCGCGAGCGGCGCCAGGAACGCAAGCAGGCCGAAATTATTGAACCAGTAAGCGATGAGGTTTCTGCTGTTGCACAAACTGGTGCCGAAGCGGGTGTCGAAAGCCAGCAAGGCGAGGAGCAACCCCGCCAGGCCCGGAAAAAGCACCGCTTTCGCAAACATAGCCATCGCAAAAAAACGGACAGCGGTTCAGGCGGCGCCCCACAGCCAACCACACCAGGAGCGTGATGATGAAACCTTCATTCTATGTGACCACCCCGATATACTATGTCAATGATGTGCCCCACATCGGCCACGCCTACACTACCGTGGCCGGGGATGTACTGGCCCGCTACAAAAGGTTGATGGGACATGAGGTCTACTTCCTGACCGGCAGCGACGAGCATGGCCAAAAGGTGGAAAAAGCCGCCACTACCGCTGGCGAGACGCCACTGGAACTGGCAGACCGGGTGGTCAAGCGCTTCCAGGCACTATGGGAGCGACTGGGCATTTCCAACACAGATTTTATCCGCACTACCCAAGAGCGCCACAAAAAAGGGGTGGCACACATCTTCACCAAGCTCCTCGAAAAAGGCGATATCTACCTGGGGGAATACGAGGACTGGTACTGCACTCCCTGCGAAACATTCTGGACAGAGACGCAACTCATCGAGGGGCGCTGCCCGGATTGCAACCGGCCAGTGGAAAAACTCAAGGAGGAATCATATTTCTTCCGCATGAGCAAGTATCAGCAGACACTCCTGGACCATATCGAGGCCCACCCCGATTTCATCCAGCCCAAGAGCAAGCGCAACGAGATCATCTCCTTTGTAAAAGAGGGGTTGCGCGACCTGTCCGTCTCCCGCACCACCTTTACCTGGGGGATTCCGGTGCCCGGCAACGAAAAGCATGTCATATATGTCTGGTTCGATGCCCTGACCAACTACATCACTGCCCTGGGCTATCCTGAAAATACTACGGAATATCAAACATTCTGGCCAGTGAACGTACACCTGATCGGCAAGGACATCCTACGCTTCCACGCCGTTTACTGGCCAACCTTCCTGATGGCGGCCGGCCTCCCTCTGCCGGAAAAGGTCTTTGCCCACGGCTGGTGGACAGTGGAGGGACAGAAGATGAGCAAGAGCCTGCAAAACGTGGTCGAGCCAAACATGCTGATCGACAAGTACGGCGTGGATGTGGTCAGGTATTTCCTGCTGCGCGAGGTCCCATTCGGCCTGGATGGCGACTTCTCCCACACCGCCCTGGTGCAGCGTCTGAACTCCGACCTGGCCAATGACCTGGGCAACCTGCTGTCCCGCTCCACTGCCATGGCGGTCAAGTACTTCAACGGCGTACTTCAGGCGCCGGCCGAACTTTCGGAACTGGATCAAGCCCTCATGAAAAAGACCGAGGATATGGTAATAGTCGTTGACGCCTGCCTGAACGACCTGGCCTTTAGCAAGGCGCTCCAGGCCGTGTGGGAGGTTGTCTCCGCCGCCAATAAATATATCGACGAATCAGCCCCATGGGCACTTGCCAAAGACCCTGCCAAACAGGAGCGGTTGGCCACGGTCATGTACTGCCTGCTGGAGTTGCAACGCATAGTTCACTGCATCCTTGCGGCCTTTATGCCGGCCACGGCGGAAAAAGCGCTCGCCAGCCTTGGTTGTCAGGGAATTGCCGATAAAGAGGGACTAAATTGGGGTGGACTTAAGGCAGGGTGCACGATCACCAAGGCAGAGGCGCTGTTTCCGAGGATGGAAGGGTAGCAGCACCGAGGGGGTCATAGTCCGGTAGGAAATCAAGGGAAAGGCTGGATTAAGCCTTTCCCTTTTCTACGATATTCAGGAAAAACGCTTCCAGATCCTTCCGTTTTGTTTCCAACAAAGTAATCTCAACCGAGTTCTGGCCTACCAGCGCCATGAATTCATTGAACCTTTCAGCAGGGACCAGATATTCGACAAACAGATCATTGGTCCGTAGCAGCTTGAACCCTTTCAAGGCATCATGGTTTCCCTGGTTGCGCCTAGCTTGAACCAGATACCCTTCGATACCTCTCCTCATGATATTCTCAACACTGTCCAAGGCCTCAAGCTTGCCTTTGACAATGACCCCTACCCGGTCGCAGACCTTTTCCACGTCATCAGTGATATGGGTGCTGAAAAAAACACTCTTGCCCCGCTTTTTCAGGTCCAGGATAATCTCCTTGACCAGCGCCCTGCCAATGGGGTCCAGCCCGCTCATCGGCTCATCGAGAATGTACAACTCCGGGTCATGGATCAAGGCCTGCGCCAACCCCACCCGCTGCACCATCCCCTTGCTGTAGCCCCGCATCGGCCGCTTGCGGGCATCCCAGAGTTCTAGCAGTTTCAGGGCCTCGTCGCAACGGTGCTGCAACAATGATTCCTCCATGCGGAAGGTTTTACCAACGAAGCGGAGATATTCCTCGGCTGACAGGTAATCGTAAAAGGCCGGATTCTCAGGTAGAAACCCGACCTTCATGCGCGAAGCCACACTCCCGATCGGCTCGCCCATGATAATTGCCGTACCAGCTGTAGGACGAATCAGCCCCATGAGGCACTTAATGGTAGTACTCTTACCGGCACCATTGGGGCCGAGGAAACCGAAAATCTCGCCTTGAACAATGTCCAGCGACAACCCTTGCAACGCAGGAACAGGCGACGCTTTCCTGCCTTTATAAGTTTTACCGAGGTTACTGATTTCAATGGCTTTCATTGCCTCGCACCACCCTTGTCTTTAAGAGGTCCCTCAGTTTTACCAAAAGCAAACTTGCTGGTCGTCAAAACTTTACCATCTGGAGCAATGAAAAATTTCCCTCCATAGGGATCATCAGGGACCTTTGCAAGAAAACCTTTGGCAACGAGTTCCTGAATGGATGACGGTAATCTGCCTGTCTGCTTCGTAAAGGCGTTCCGGGCATCTTCCACCAGCTTAACTTGTTCGAATGCCTTTAAGCGGATTAGGAATGTTCTCTTTGCCACCGGATTTATGGCCCCTTTTGCCATTATTTTTAGATAAGTAATTGCCAGACCGGTTTGGCCAGCCTCCTGCATGTACCGCCCGGCAAGGCTGGCCAAGAGTTCTTGTCCGGACAACTCTGCCGCTTTTTTGTAGTATTTTGCCGCGTTCTTATAATCCTTCAGGAAATAACCATAATTGAATCCGACAAAAAACGGGAGTTGCCAATCCCAAGTACGATACTTCATCCCTTCGAGCAAAAGATCATTGGCAACGGCAAACTGCCTGGCGTCCCAAGTCAGAAAGGCCTGGGCAAAATAATAGGCGTCGCTGTTGTAGGGATCCAACTTGACAGCGGCGTGAATAGTACGAGACATGGCAGGATAATCGGGTGGAATATTGATCCGGTTTTTGGACAGTTCAGCCAGTCCGCCGAAATAGATTATTACTTTCATGACCAGAGAAGAACCTATTAATTGCTTCTGGTCTGCGGACAAAAAGCGAAGTACATCCACGG
>Ga0172380_10003025_pt1 | contig 24203 bp, 30 predicted proteins | sample Leawe162metaG_FD_119747 | JGI IMG/M metagenome (GOLD analysis project Ga0172380, IMG submission 119747) | Leachate microbial communities from a municipal landfill in Southern Ontario, Canada - Leachate well 162 metaG | ecosystem: Engineered > Solid waste > Landfill > Unclassified | place...
CCCTGCTGGATTTGGTCAAGGCGGCCGACTTGCAGCCGGTGGACGGAAAGATTCAGTTCCATGTCAACGGCATGACAATCACCGTCACGCCGAGAGACGAGCTAATCCGCGTGAAAGAGGACGGAGAGGAATAAACGTCTGCTTTTGTTGTGACGGCCCTGCCTTCTATGGAGGGGAGGCAGGGCCACGGACGTTTGGGAGATACAATGAACATCATCGTTTCCATCCTGATATTTCTTTCCGGATTCTGTTTCGGCCTTGGCGCAGGATGGACGCTACGCGGATACATGACAAAAGACAAACACAAACATCCATGGGACATATGGAGGAAACTGAAATGAGTGCACTGACACAGGTTTTATTAAAAAAAGGCGTTAAGTTAGATGGATATTATTATCTGCATACAAATGGAGATTTGATTTATAAAAATGCCTTTGTTGTAGAATCTGATCCAACATATTTCGATTCGCCATTCGTCAAAGAAACATGGGGATTTATTAAAACCCTCCGAGAATGCGCATGGACGATTGCGATTGAAGGATTGGCATTAGGCGCAAACGAAAAAAGAATTAAAGAATTACAAGACAAATGGGGACTTACAAACGAAGATGCAAGTCATTACGCCAAAAGAATGGGGCTGAAAATTTTCATGGATGGCGATCAATGGTGCGCTACTTTCGGCGATTTTTTGAATGTCCAGGAAAGTCAATGCGGATTTGGCGATGATGCCTTACACGCTTTCGCAGAACTCGCAAAACCAGGTCTTTGTAAATCATAACGGAAGAAAAATTAAAAAGAGAAGAACCATGAGGAAACTGAAATGACTTGCTACACTTTTTCTCCGCCCGATCCATTTTTGTACAGAGACATATTCGGAAATCCCATCGATATGCAAAGGGAAGTTGAATTTGGGGATTTGTACAGAAAAACAGAAGTAGAAGAAATTGAAGTCGATGAGTTGTTAGACAAGGATAAGAATGGCAGAGAAACCTCAAAAAGACGAAATGATATTTGAACAGGCCCGGCTTGCCTATCCCGGCCGCAAGCGCGGCTTCCAGGTGGAATGGGATTATTTTCGGAGGGTTGTGCGGAACTGGAAAACCGTTATTCCGCTGCTCGGTCCGGCTATCGAACGCCAGGCAAAAGAGCGGGAATTGCTGAAATCAAAGGGGGAATTCTGCCCGGCATGGAAGGACTTCAAAAGCTGGTTGCTTAATCATTATTGGGAATTATCGACCCCTGAACTTGACAATCAGGCGAAAAAGAAAAAAACAGAATCCGATACGCTGCTGAAACAAGCCAGAAGAGACCTTAAAACATATCGGAAATACATTGAAGAAAATATAGATCACCCGGAAAAATTAAAAGGGATTCCACAGGGAGCGCTTTATCTGTATAATAAAGAGCGACAAAAATTGGAAGGCGAAGAAACGCCGTGGTAGAATACATAAATCAACAATCCGCATTTGTCACCGAGCACATCGACGCTGCACTACGCCAGATGGTCGAGGAAACACTTCAAAACAAACAGGCCGTATTGTCCAGGCCGTCCCGGAAATTCCTCGAACGGATTCAATCCACGGATCGTCGGCTTACTAGAGCCGAGGAACGAGAGATTCACCTTTTGTGGACACCCGAAAAATGACTTGGAGAAAAGAAGCAAGGCGACATATTGAAATGGTAGTCAAGAGGGTTGGCCTCCAGGACAAACAAAAACTGAAAGCCGAATTAAAAAAAGCCTACCCTTTCGGAGAAAGAAGAATGTTCCCCTACAAAGTATGGTGTGAAGAAGTCAGAAAGGTACTCAAACCAAATAGCCGAATAATTTCAACCGACGAACCAACCCTGTTTCAATCGAAAGGAAAACAGCCATGAAAACTATTTTATCGTTTCTTTGTTTGGTTTCCATCGCGGCCGGCCTGGGCTGTGCGGCCCTGTCCGAGTACATCACGCCGGCACGGATTGAACCGAAGGCGGTGGCCTATGCAGCGGACGCTGGAATCGCCGACCCCGCAACCTTCGAGGGCTACCAGAATCTTGAAAAAGCGTTGCGGCTTGAAGCGGCCGTAAACGCGGCACATCAGGCCATCCAATTTACCTATGCCCAATTGATGGAAAAGGACAATCTGGACTATGCGATTCTTAATGATCTGGTGATGAACAATCTATCAATTGCGAGGGCCAGAGAAGAATCTCTGTTCGGAGAGGCCGGGCTGTTATCTATCGGCCTGAGCATGATCGGGGCCGGAGGATTTGCCGGGATCATCGGGCTGATGAGAAAACGACCAGGCGATATTACGAAAGAGGAAATGGAATCCACACTGACCTCTATCAAAGGAGAACTGACAGACAAGGACAGGCAGCTTATTGAACTGGTCCGCGGTATCCAGAGCTTCATCGACGCCAACGGAAAGAGCGAATCGGTTGTTAGCGAATTGAAGAAATACCTGGCGACAGCACAAAGCACCGATACAAAGGTGAAAGTGGCAGAGGCCAAAGCAATCCTGTAGAAACACAGAAAGGAGTTGACCATGAAACGATTCATAGGACTCATCTTCTGTTGCGTAGCGATGTTTCTTTTTGGCGGATGCGGTGATGGAGGGGGTCGAGTAGGACCAACCAGGGCCGCCGATACTATCCATGCGGGAACGGACGGTGTGAGAACGGCATGGTTCGCTTATGTCACCGCCACCGGAGATCTTCTCAAACAGGAAGGACTCCGTATGGAATTTACGGATACCCGGCAGGCCGTGTATTTTACAAACAACGGACTCGGCGGACTGACGCCCCACGGCGTAAGCGGCGTCCAGTCTATCACCGCCTCCGGAGTCACCGGGACCGGCGGACGGATGGTCGCCACCGGGCATCGGTCTGACTGGACGTGCCTGCCCGGCTACGTCCTGTTCTCGGATGCAGTGGCCTCCAAACCCGCCCTTGCCGGCGGCGGGGCACAAGCCAAGTTTTATTACCGTACGAGAGCCGTCTATAATCCGTCGGAATACGCCCTTGTGGAAGCCAGCGGAACTGTTGCGTCCTGTCCGATGGAGGGCGGAGATTTGACGGCCTCCGAATGGGCCGCCCTGAGCGGACCGACCGAGGCAGCGCCGGTGTCCGGGGCTGATCTTGACGCCCTTACCCTGTTGAATCGACAGGGAAACCGGGGCGAGGGAATCGTTCAGGAAATGACTTACTTCGCCGCCGTGAATCTGACCGAACCGAACGATTATTTCCGGTACGCCTCTCCTCTCTGCTATTCGGCCGTAGTCAAGACGGCCGCTCCGTTGGATTTGTGCGGAATGACATTTGGCGGACATTTGACCTCCACGGCCTGTCCGGAAGGCATCGATGTCGATTTGTTTGTACTCGGTTCCAGCGAGGACATGCAAAGCCATGTCGTTCGGAGCGACTGGATTCTGCCTATCGACAGCCGCCTTCCGTTTGCGGCCGGCCAGACGGCAGCGGTCTATGACCGATGGAGTCCGTTTGACTCGGAGCCGAACCTGTGGGATGAAACCCAGTATGTCCGAAAATTAAAACCGGAGTGGTATATATTCGCCGACCCGAATTATATCGGCGACCCGAACACCCTGACCGACCCGAACCTGTTTGAGTTTATCCATCGACTGGATACAAGGTATCCCCGTTTTATTGAAGAGGGAATATTTCTGCCGGACCGAATCGACAGGATTCCCATGATTCCCGTTCTCGAATCCGGGGACTGGCTGCAAATGACAATCCGGAAAAACGACGTTCGGATGCTCTCGTACTTATCGGATTATTGGCTGACCGGAAACCCGGTGATGGACCTCAACCGGGATGGAATTGTAAATCTCAAGGATTCTCTGTGCGGCCTTCCCTGATTCAGCCGCATGGGTCTTTCTCGTCAAGCCGGGCGGATGGGCTGTAGCGGCCTGATAATGCCGCCCGGTTTTTCTTAGAATACAAAGAGGCCCTTCTCAAATTGAAACGCAACCTATTCGCTGTAAAATCAGCGGGAAAGTTAGTGATTTCAAACGACTTTGATTTTTATTTCGTTTTCTCAAAAAAACAAAAACAAGGTGGAGAAGGGCCTCTTTTTTACGAAAGGATTCAAATATGGAATTGACGGAAGAACAAAAAATGTCAATCGATAAAAGGATGTCCGATGTCCCAATTAAGTATAAGAAGTTATACAAGAGGTGCATATCCGGACAAGCAAGCCCCAGAATGGCGATAAAAATGCACTGTTTGGAATGCTGGGGGTGGCAAAACAAAGAGACAATGGCTTGCGACAATGCCGCCTGTCCTCTTTTCAATCACAGACCCTACCAAAACGGCCCAAGTCCTTCTCTGGGGGAGGCAGAGGACGAAGATTTAACGAACGGTAACTAAGAATAAGTATGGACGAATTTTTATGCGACTCAAAAAAGACATCCTAAAACGCCTGACAGAGAAACATGCCAAACTTTCCGGATATGGGGAGGATGGAATGTCCGGAATCCTGAAAATCAAGGAAGAAAAAGGGAAAGAAGATATATTTCGTTTTATATTCTCCTGGGGGATGGGATGGGAACACTTGTCCGTTTCCCTTCCGAACCGGATTCCAACATGGTACGAGATGTGCAGATTCAAGGACATCTTCTGGGGTGAAGATGAATGGTGTGTTCAGTTCCATCCGCCAAAATCCGAGCATGTAAACAACTGCTCAACCTGCCTTCATTTGTGGAAACCAAAGAACAGGCCCTTGCCGGTTCCTCCGTCTATTTTAGTGGGGATTAAATAGGGTGTCTTTTCATTCTCCAGACTACCCGGATTCGGTCTGCAACAATTGTATTTGGCTGGACCGGAAACGAGGCCGATGCCATCGGTCCGGCGGAAATTTCAGGAAAAGAAAACGCCACTGCCCGTATTACGAAATAGACCCCGTGGACGCATATAAGAAGCAATGGATGAAAAATAGAAGGGGAAAAACCAAAAAGTTAGACGAAAAATTAGATAATGGCAAGAATCGCGTATAAATACAGATGTTATCCGAACCGGGGGACCGTTCGACGGGCTTACGCATTGATGTATGGACCTTTGGCTGAGGTCTGGAATGCCGCCCTGGTCCAGAGACAAGAAACGTATCTGAATTACAAAGTCAGTCTGGCTCATCGAAGGGGTCATGCTCCAAAGCCAGTAACAAGCTATAAGGACAGCCGGGAGTATGGGATTATTAAGGGGCAAGAGAAATATCCCGGCGTTAACAAATGGACCCTCCAGGACGTACTGATGAAACTGGACGGTTCGTACCGATCCTTTTTTGATTTGTGCAAAAAAGACCCGCTCGCCAGACCGCCTGGGAAAAAATCGGCGCATCGATGCATCGTCTTCAAAAGTGCAACAAATGGTAAGCTGGTTGGGGCCGACTGGGATGGACGAGTATTATGTGCAGATAAATTAGGTCTTCGTTTTCGAGTTCGATTGCATCGCCCAATTACAGGAAAGATAAAGACTGTTTCAATAACTGTCTGCCGCCGTGGGTTCTGGTATATTTCTTTTTCCTGCGAAACTGCGGATGTGCCGGAATTGCCGATCAGAAAAGAAGTCCGAATCGAATTTCCTGACAAGCTATTTATACGAGATTCCAGGGGCGATGTTTTTGAACATCCTCAGTTTTATTTTACTCATATTGAGGAGCTTCGACGCCTCAGCAGGGCATTGAGTCGAAAGGTAAAAGGAAGCAAAAACAGAAAAAAGGCGAGGAGAACGCTTGCGAAATTTCACGATCATATTCGCAACAAAAGAAAATATTTCTTGCATAAGGTTGCCAATTATTATATCATCAATTATGATTTAATTCGGATTCCAAAATGGCCCGCTAAAGAAAATATAATGCACGCGACGAATAGCCGAACAGCTATGAAATTCTGCGATGCTTCGTATGCTTTGTTTATTCAAATACTCAAACACGCCGCCTCCAAGAGCGGGAAAAAAATAGAAGAATATATAACGAAAACAACCGAATAATGCTCTTTTTTCAAGTAAAAACCGTTGGGGTGTGTAGCCCCATGTCGCATAAATCCGTATTCCTGAAGGCATTACGGTTTGCGGCAAGATACACCCCTTACAATCTGTTGTAAGGGGCCCGGAAACGGGAGGTACTTACAACATAAAAAATGGGACTCTATCCCCAGCTTGCGTTGTAAGGGGCCCGGAAACGGGAGGTACTTACAACTTGTCGTATCCCTTCGTGCATTGTTCCGGGGTTGTAAGGGGCCCGGAAACGGGAGGTACTTACAACATTCTCCGGCGACTTTCGGAATCGTTTCAGTTGTAAGGGGCCCGGAAACGGGAGGTACTTACAACCTGATTACCTGCGACTATACGGCCTGTCCAGTTGTAAGGGGCCCGGAAACGGGAGGTACTTACAACTTGAAGGAGAAATAGGAATTAAAAAGCTATTTTGACGATCAGCCCTACGATCACGCCCCCGATGATTGCCGAAACAAGATTCTTAACCCATGTGTATTTTTTGGCCGCGCAATTGGCGGCGTGCAATTCAATTTGTGTAGCGACATGTTCCTTGACAATAACCATATATCGCTCAGAAGTTTTAATCGATATTAGCTCAGCCAATTGGTTCATCTGCTGTTCTGTCATTGTCCTGCCCTTTATTAGTCGATGTAGTTGATTCGATGGATTCCGTTTCTTTTTGCCGAGTCGCTAATCGCCGCTGAATTTCCTTATCCAGCACAACCAGAGTTCCCTGGCTACGGATGATTTGCTCATATTCCCGCTGCATGAGCAGGGCCAGTTCCTCTCCTGAAAAGTCCTGAATGTTTTTTTGATTGCTTTGTTCTTTGCTCATTTTGTTTTCTCCCCAATTAAGCAACAAGTCCAAGTTCTTGTAGTCTGTCTATCACCGTATTCACCGCATTCTTAACACTGGTCAAATCTGCTTCCAGTTTTGTCTGGTCAACAGTATCCGTACCTGTCAAGTCCTGCGTAGCTGCATCGGATACGGTATCCGGTTGATTGACCGGGGTGGCCCCGTAAAATCCAAGCAACTGGCTGGTTCCTGTTCCGATTTGTGTTCCTGTAGAAGTATCCAATACAATATTCTTGCCATCCGCAATAACGACATCATCCCCGAACCGAACCGTCCCGGCCTTTGTGTAGATGGAATAATTGAGTGTGGTTCCCCCGGATACATTTTCAATATAAATCCCATATTTATTGGTTATCGAACCGCCTGCACCGGGAGCAACAGAAAGATTGACAATGCGCAACCCGGCGGCATTTATAATGTCCCCTGTATATCCGGATTGCATATTGAAATTTAATTTCATAACGTTGACTTCATCGGCGTTCACGCTTCCCCAGTTGAAGGAAGTTAAAAAGTACATCCCATTCAGTTCATCCGCCGTGCCGATTCCTCCTCCGGGATGCCACAGTACATTTGAGAACATCCCATCTATTCGTGAGGAATTTGTGTCGGAGTTCCAATCCATAGAAGAGTACAAATTGGAAGCATTGGAACCGGTACTCCATGTATGATTTATATAGAATAGACGATTCGTATCTATCGTGGTTCCATTGCCTACATAAAGCTGGTCTGCAATTTTTGTAATTCCCGCCACCGACAGGGTTCCGGAAACAATGGTACTTGGAGCAGTTAAGTATATCGTGGTATCGTCGATTTCAATTTTATTGAAATGATTATACGCATCAATATCTCCAATCCCATAGAATCCACCATCAACGTCGAAATACCATGCCCTTGCCCCGTCGTAAGAAATCTCCAAAACATCGGAATTGTCCAGTAAGAGGAAATCTCCAATGTTTACCCCGGCGAACGTCGGGCTGGCCGTAGTCGATAAATCCTGGGGGATGACGGAGAATAGATTCATTATTCAGATTCCCCCTGCCCTACGGTTTTTTCAATATCTTTCAGAAAAGCCCCCTTTAAGTTATCCGAAATATCTTTCCATTGCCGTTGAAGTTTTGTCAATTCTCTGGCTTCTGTTCTATTTTCAATCCGCATCATAATCATTTTCGGGTCCAGTTCGAATTCCGGATAGGACTGCATCCATCGACGGGCCGTTTCATCGGCCCCATCAACATCCATATCAATCAGTTTCAGGGCGATTCGGTCATGGACAATATCATAATCATTCTTGATTTCAAGCATGGCCTCGATAGCCAAGTTTTCTCTGGATTCAGAAGTAGGTGTAAATCCCAATGTTCGCGCCCATAAATCCTTAACTTCTAATTCGTAACGTTTTCGTTCTTTGGCATCATAGGAAGTAGTGTCTTGTTGTAAGGCACGAATCAGATAGATAAATTGCTTGGCGGTCGGAGAAGTAGATTCGATGGATTTCATGGTTCGATCTACTGCATCCATTTCTTTTGCCGTTTTTTCTTCCGTCATAGTGGCGACGGTTCGCAGAATGATCTGACCAAATGGCCCGACGGCTTCATTGCCGATCTTTTCTGGAATCGAGCGGCCGGACGGTACATCCAGAATATCGAATGAACTGCTCATGTCCACACCGGCCAAAGAAGGAAGGCCGTAATATATGACATCCGCCACTTCCTCTCCGTATTCTTCTTTGATTTTCTCATACGCCTTATAAGCCAGATAGCCGACGCCGATGGTTGCAATTACAGGCGATAAAAATACCTTCATGCCGCCCAGGACAAGTTTGGCTGCCAGGAAACGACCCGCGCCGCCAAAGTTTCTTTCCCGCAACAAACGGGAGAATAATTCAATGGACTTGATGGGGAACCGTTTGTATTGAAAGATCAATCCACCTATCGGTCCCCGCATGGCCTTCGGTACATCGGACGGAACCTGGGTAAATTGTGTGAACAACTGACCCCTCAATCGCCCGTATCGAGCCGCCTGTTCTTCGGTCATGCCAAGTTTCAGTCCATGCTGATACAGCGTCAAAAAAGCGATTCCCTGATTGCGAATTTCAGATGCCCCGGCCGGAGTAAACCGTTCAAACCGCCTTGCCTCCATTCCCAATTCGTGAATCTTCCCGGATATGCCGGATACTTTGAATTTCCGAAGTAAATCCTGGCCTTCTTTGGAATAGTATAACTGGATTCCTTCCATGAAAGATTTTTGTCCGACAACCGGATAAAGGGTTTCAATCGGTTGCATAGAATTAAGAACAAAGAATTTGGCCGTTTGCAGATGCGCCCAGTAAAGAGCCGTTTTGATTCTTCCGGACATTCGTTCGAGAAAATACGGTTTGATATGTTCTCCGATGATCGGCAATCGCATCAATTCCGTATCAATGGCTTTCGCCAGCGTGGATCGAGAGCCGCCCCACATAAAGTTTTTGGTATCTTCCAGATGTTCTGCCCACCCCGGATAATCGGGCTTGATTTTTTCAATCAAGGGCTGAACTTGCCGGTTCATTGCAGATAGATGTTTCCACCGATAAAAAGAGTTTGTTTGTGCCTTCCAGACTTTCTCAAAGTCTTTTGAAAATCCTTCTTTTCCTTCTCTGCGAAGCAAGGCCCCCCACCATTTTTGTTTGAATGCTTTCTTTCCTACAATGCCGCGCATCGCATCCCGAATTTCTTCGGTTGTCATATCGGCGGCCTCTTTCAAACTGGCTTGCAATGCCTGAAAATGCTTGGTCGGTAATCGGGTCATATCGTAGGGCAGATTGATTTCCGGCGTTGCGGACAGGCCCATAATATCTATGGCCTTTCCCTCTTGTATGGCGGCCTCTCGAAACAGTTTTAATTGGCGTACCGCGTCGGCTTGCGTTTCTGCTTTGCCGATAAAGTGCTTGACTCCTTCTGAATCAGTCCACGATAATTCGTACTGCCCGAAAAAGACATGCTGAATATGACTCCACTGGCGGCCCCAATCGTCGGGCACAACCGCTTTGGCAATCCGTTCGGCCAATTCCGCCTTTGCGCCTTCCTGGGAAAGTCCCAATTCGGCGGCCTTAGCAATCAAGTCCTCTTTTTTATTTCCCTCATAAGCGGCCTTCCACATTTCCCGTTTGCTCTGAATGATCTCTTGCCGCATGGCTTCATCCTGCAATTTGAAATGTTTTAGTGCACCTTTGACCTCCTTTGGAAGATCCGCAGCGGCCTCGATTTCTTCCGGGGAATAATGCCTGTCCATCAAATCAAAAAATCGTTCTCCCTGGTATTCTTTGGGAACTGATTTGTAAACTTTCAAATCTGTCTGAATCGCAGATTCAATTTCATTCTTCATCACAATCCCGGTATCGGCCATAGTTTCGGAGGCCTCGATAATAGCCGGATTTTTCGTATTGTACGCCTGATTGGTCGTAGTCAGAATCCATTTTTGCAACGGGCCAATATCACGAGGGGCCTTTTTAATGACAATGGGTATATCCGGGCCGGTTGTTGACAAGGCCGTTGTATCCACTGGCGGCTTTCCTGCCGGGCTTACATCCGGCGTTTTCTTTCCTGTCCATGCGTTACCCGTCGATGGATTTCGCGGGGTCATTTTGTCCATCGCGTTAGCCCATTGCCGAGTAACCTGTTTCAATTTGGCTTCTGCGGCCGCATCCGGTTCAATGCCGAATCGAGTTTTATATTCCTCTTTGGCCCGATTAAATAATTCAGAAGATGCGGCCTTGCGGCCCATATTCATCACACGAGGAAAATTCTGCCAAAGATAGGTGTACGCTTTGTTGACAGACAGTTGAACCTGTTTGCCGGTTTCAGACATCCAGAACGCTTTGTTCCCGCTTTTTGCGATGGCTGGAATTACACTAAATCCAAGTCCCCACAAAGCCCCGGCAACGGCTTCGTCGGCTACTTCCTCTTTGGGCTTCCCAAGCAGGGCCGCTTTGCCTGCCTGCCATGTACTTAAAAAGGCAATGGAATTAGGGGCCGTCCGAAGCATATTCGTTAAAGCATCGCGTCCCAGGTTCACAAGTCCCTGTCTGGATAATAATGAAACCGTGCGGGGTCCCAATGTAGAAAGTTCTGTGCTGATGAATTTAGAGGCCAGTTTTTTCCCCGCGGAATTCAACAGTTTTCCTAGCCCGGATACCTGAAAGATCCCTTTGACTAACAAATATTCAACGGCTTGCTCGGCCGCAAATCCGGTCGCCTCCGGCGCTTTTGTATACCAGTTTGGATTATTGACAAGCTCATCCTCGTACAATTGAAGAACGTCTTTTTTTTCCACGACACCCGCTGTGGCGGCGGCTCCCGCCCCAATCCGAGTCATATAATGCTGTCCAGCCATAAACACATCAAAGGCCGCTCGTTCGATCGCCGACATGTTCCAGTAATGGTCCGGTTTTGCCCCTCCCTCATAACCGGCCGTCAGAAATTTCTCCCAGAATCCGGGTTCCTTTCCGGCCGTGAATGACATTTCGCTTTCAGGTGTTTCGTCTTCTGTGCGCGGCTGGATTTTTAATTGCTGAAGATCTGCGTATAGTTCTTCGGCGGTATTCCAGGGGATATTATGCTTATAGCCAAGTTCCCATATTTTTGCGGCCCGATTTTCCGGCTTTTCAGTGGTTTGCGGCTGGGGCTGGGGATGCAAATCAAACAGTTCTTCCGTAGAAACGGTTCTTCTGCCTTCTAAGGTATCGAGTTCGTCGGTTGTAAAAACGGCCATTATTGTCTATCGTCCCATTTTCCATTTCCGAGATACCAGTATGACTTGCCGTCAATAATTCGTTCTTCCCCGATTTCAAATTTCGGACTTTCCTGTTTGATTTTCATTTGCCGCATTTTCAGCTTGCGTTCAATGTCTTCGTCTGACCAGGACATATATTCATATCGTAGTTTTTCTGCCTGCTGCCGGAATTCCATCGGCCCGGTATCCGGATGCGATTGAAGCCAATCCTGCATCTCCGCTTCATATTGACTGAGCCACCAGAATTGAAGTTGTCGTTTTTGAAGGGCCTTGTCTTTGTCTTTAGTGCTTTTCAGAGATTTTACAAATTCCGCAAAGTCAAGATCTCCGGCAACATCCACGATGACATTTTTAGTCGATGAGACCGCATCCGCCAACGCCCCGGCCTGGGAAGTTTTCAGGGTTCGAGTGGCGGTTTCGTAAATCGAATTATAATCGGATTCATTGATCTTCCCTTCATTCCACGCCTTTTTTAATTCTTGCTGGAATAATGCCGGATCGGTTCCCCCTCTCCAAATATCCAAAGCATTCTCAAATAAATGAGACTTGATAATCGGGTCTGTCTCAAATCGTTTTCCCTGCTGCCACGATTCAATACGATCAATCATAACTCCGGCACGCTCCGGCGTAATCCCGGATTGCCGTAATTGATTGATATATTGTTCGCCAAGCCGTATTCTTTCAGGCGGGGACTTGTCCAGATTTTCGTGCATTCCAAGGATGACCTCTACTTCTTTGTTATCCGATTGTTGTTCTCTCCAATTCAACAATGTCCGGGCATGGCCCACCAGTTTATCTTTTTGGTCCAGTTGTTCGCCGGTCAGGTCCGGCATGGAATCCAGTATTTGAACCGCCATCTGCGGATTGCTGTCCATCAGGACACGGACCTGGGCGAACTTGGAATTGGTTTCCGCGTTTTCCTGCATGTATTGATATTCGGCTTCCTCCAATAAGCCGGTATCCAGCCCGTCCTTGAGTAGCGACTGATAGCCGAGCAAGTCCCCGTTTTCAAGATAATACTTCCCGTTTGTTTCCAATTCCGCTTTTGCGGACTGTATCCTTTTTTTCCGGTCCAGGTCGGCCGCATAGACATCGTACTGAGGAAGGGCATTGTTCAGGTGCATCTGAAATTTATCCTGTACCCGTCTGCTTTTGGCGCTCAGTCCAGACATATCTTTTTTGGCTTTCTCATAGACTTTGGCCCGTGATTCCGGGTCAGGCGTAGAAAGCATTGTATTGTAAGCAGCGTTCCATATTTCCTCCGATTGCCTTTTCAGCGTAGAAAATTCCATTGCGTCTTCTGCCTGTTGGATATTCTGTCCGAACTGGGCAAGAACGCCTCCGGCCTGACTCAATGCCCTGGACGGCGCAGATACATCGGCTGTGATCGGAGCAGCCGTTGACCGGCCTGAAGGAAGCCGCTGACTGTATTGAATGGGAAAATCAGCCAATTAAAATTCTCCGTATGCTTTTCCAAAACCGGTTAACAGAGTGGTTCCTGCCTTGATACGACTGGCCTGTTTTGCTACCTTTCCGGCATACCTTGTCTGTGCGGCTCCGCTGCGTAGTCGCTGGGCCTCTGTAACGCCTTCGTATCCGATCATGGCATTCTCCAGTTCCGACTGTCTGGCCTGTTCTGCCTGAATCTCCAGCGGCGCACCGGTCGTAGAGATCACCCCGGAAGCGCCCATTCTGGCCCGCAGGGTGGACATCTGCCGGGCCGCTTCTGCCGCCTGCCTTCTCGATTCAATCATGGCCTTTTGTTCTGCGGCCTGCGCTTCTCGTTCCTGGACCTTGGCATTGTACTCGGCCATCGCAGATTGGTCCTGACCGGCCTGATATTCACCAAAGGCGCCCAGTGCGGTTCCCGCCAACATCAAAGTTGCAGGGTCAAATCCCATTATTCAATCTCCATCAGTCGGTAGTATTGCCAGGCATCTCTTCCTTTTCCAAGAAAATCTACCATCTTGAACTCTTTCTGAAAGCCCAAGTGCTCGACGGTTCTTTTCCCCTCTTCGAATCCCGCTTTAACCCATGCCTGAATTCGGTGAATTTTATGGTTTTTGCACCAGATTTCAAGCCATTCCGATATAACACGGTAGGTTGCAATCAAATGCGGTCCCATATAATCAGTCAATTGTATCCATCCTTCGGCAGTGGTTTCCGTAATAGCCCGAAAACCGCCAGCCGCCAGGATATAACCGCCATGTTCTAAAACAAACTCGTAGTGCGCGTTATCGCTGCATCCGTTTTTCGGTTCCTGCGGATACAGGGAATGCTTCTCGATCACCTTCAAGTCCGCTTCTGTCATGGCTCTAAAGTTCATTTACAGGGCCTCATAAGTCAGTTCAAATATATCGGGCTTACAAGGGTAATATTCACCCTTGATACCCTTGATAATCCAATCTCCAATTGAGACCTCCAATCTTCCTTCTAAAGTTTTGATCGTTACCTTGTCCGGAGTCATTGGATTATTGTCCCAGTTACCTTCGAGTGGATGAGGCAATGGGCGTTCTCCATTCCACTGAAATGCCTCGATTTCTACTTGCTTTTTTCTGTATTTTGCCATTACTAATTTCCTACTAATTTCTTTTATATTAGTATATCGTTATCTCCCGCTTTGTTCAAAAGAAGGAATTATTGATTTTACAAGCATCGGAAACGGAGAACTATTCTCAATCAAAATAGGATTGGCTGTTGAAATGCCGCCCTGCATAGATACCCGAACATCTCCGCTGAACAGTCCGGCAATGTCCGAATCGTTCTCCAGCCGTTCATCGTCAAAATTAACGTCGTATAAATCCGTTTCAGAGTCCCCGTATTTGGCTCCTTTTGTATCTCCGAAGCTGATTTTCAGTTCCGGAATCCGTGTCAGGGAAGCCAGAGAGGAACCCTCCGGCCCGTTGGCTACCAATCGCATCGGCTTTAGAATCGACGTATAAGGCAGACCGACCTGAACCGTCGTATAAGTGGCCGAGGCCGGCAGCGTAACTTCCCCGGCGGCGCTAACTACCGATTCATCCTCGGTTCCGTGATAGATAATTTCACCGTCCGCCAGAACCGCTACCTTCTTTCCAATCAGGTGATCGAGTCCGGTAATGGTATCGGAGTCGGTTACGGACGTAGTAATCCCGGAATCGACAAAGAAGGAGTCCTCGATGTCAACCGGAAGGCGAGTTGAAAACTTTTCGATATACAGCTTATCCGCTGAATCGATTGTTCGCTTTACAGTAATCCATACATCGTCCTCATCAGTCGAAGGCGTTACACAGACCGACAGGACGGACCCGTCTATCGGGCAATCAAACCACGCCACGACATTTTGTTCCCGGTCATACACCATACCGATCAAAGAACCGTCTGTCAGAACGCACCAGTCAATCGGATCGGGATTTCTCTGATGAGCCGTACAGATAATGCCGGTTTCTGTAATATGTTCGGCCAGCGAGGTCATGTCATTTGATACATATTTTCCTTCATATTCCCCGACCGTCATTTCCCGTATTTTCCGCCCTACATAATCGACAAACAGAATGACATCGTTTATTTTCTGCGGCTGCATGTTTTTACTGCCATGGGTCGATTGCTGTTTGACTCCGAAATTGGTCGGCGATAAGGGCGTATCCAATTTGTTTGAACCGATCTTCCATTCGTCGCCAGCGGTTCCGGCAAGCAGGGAATCGAGCGATTCTACCCAATGCACTTCATTCGTTGTCGGGATAGACACCTGAAACGAATCAGCATCCTTGACGCCTGAATCAAATCCTTCGTAATGGTCTGTTTGGCTCAACCATACCATATTCGGAAGGCCGGGGGATCGCGTATAGGACGGCAACCGCCAGACGTTCGTAAAATCCCATCCGGCATCCGTGAACGTGGATTGGGTCTTCATTAGAGTTGTGGATTTGCCAGTCGCCGACCCGCCATCGGTGGTCCACCCGGACGTTTCATTGTCATAGAAACAGTTGGTATGGGTTCCAAGTGTTTTCAGGCCGCAGAAGCCGCCGCCGTTCGTGGGGGTGCCATCCGCATAGACAGCCCCGACAGAATAATCATTGTCAAGTACGGATGAAACCAGTTGCATTTCGCCGACAAAGCCACCGATTCGCATATCGGCATGGCCGATCCCGCTGGACATACAGACATTCCCTTTGGCGTAGCAGTCCTGAATGGTTCCGGCCGCCAGGCGTCCGACAAAGCCGCCGACATGATTTACCGTCGCATGAGTGCTTTTGCTGTCTACATTACCCGTGGCCCCGCATTCTGTAATATTTGACACCCCCTCATTTCGTCCGACAAAGCCGCCGACATAGGCCGCCGAAGCCGAAAGATTTTCTACGTCTACGGAGCATATATTTTCATGGCAACTGGATGCAGTGGCATTGTTTATACCAAAAAATCCGCCAATCGCATTAAAGGCCGATGTCGTAACACAATTTGCCTGGATCTTCCCGGACGCGGAACATCCTGCAAATAAAGAATCGCTATCATACGCATATCCGCAAAATCCGCCGACATAAGTTAGACCCGCCGTTGAATCATAATCCAAATCAATCAGCACGGAAACGATGCAGTTTGTGAATTGGGCCGCTCTTTCTTTCCCAACGAAACCTCCGATATATTTATCCGCCGATTTGTCAGTTGTATCCCGGACAATTCCCGAAAATCGACAATCGGTAAACGTCAAAAAACCATCGTGTCCATCGCCGTCTGCGTATCCGATCACTCCGCCGAGTCCGTCCGACTCATTGGTTCCGCGTACAATGCCTGACACATAGACATTGGAATACGCCATCACGCCCGTTAAAGCCAGCGTATTCAGACCGGCAACGGCCCCTACTCTGGTACCCCCGGATATATCGACATTGACCATGCGCAGGTCTTTGATGAATCCGCCCGCCGTGTGGCGAAGGATTTGAGAAAACATGCCGACAGTCGTAGAACCGGACGCCCCGTTTTCGGAGGTTCGATTGATGTATAGATTGCTGATGGTATATCCATTACCGTCAAAAGTTCCGGTAAATGTCCCGACTGGATCAAACCCGTAGTAGTAATTGGAATAGGCCCCGGTTCCCTGATTCCATGACCGGGTTGCGGAAGCGTCAATGTCATTTCCAAGAGCAAAACTGGCGGATGGATAATCCTCCATTTCCTGAAGTTGGGCGACCGTTGTAATAATATAGGGATCGCCGACTGTTCCAGCCCCTGTACCACTATACGCCATAACAAAATTCCTTTTTTATAAAACCAATTCCGGATAATCCGATGCCGAAAATTCTTCATCCGCCAAAGAACGAGAGGCCCCGGCATAAACTGACCTTCCCTCAAAGAAGCAAAACGATCCGGGATACCCGCGGCTTTCTGACCATGCCCCCTCATGCCACCTTCTTGTGGCAGACGTAGAGGCCAGTTGCGAATAAACCTCCACCGAAGCCGTAAAGGAATTCAGGACGGCCAAAACTTTGACGATCCCGGATTCATAAGGTTCATCGATGCTTAAATCACCGTAAAACCCGGCCGCATCATCTGAATATATACGATGTTTTGCGGTTTCAGATTCTTCTTCATAGGACGAGTTTACATTTTGGTTAGCCCCTGAATTTCCTTTCCATTCCTTCAGGGTTTCCCATCCGGTATTGTTTTCGTTTCTCTGCCAAGTTATGGTTCCCGTCCAGGTTCCCCGTGTAATCAGGTTGTATTTTCCTTTTCCTCGAATTTCGTCGCTTGTCCCTGCATTTGTGAGATAGACGTGTTTTGTGGCTCTGGAATGAACCAATTTGAACAAAGCCCCTTCGTGGCCCGGCAGGAAAATACTGCTGTTGGAAGTCAGGATTCCGCAAGAACCGGGTTCAGTTACATCACAGGCCAATGTTGTTGTGGATGGATTGTCAGGGTCAATCAGATCGTTGCGCGTCAGGAATGGGCCATCCCGAAAATCAATCACATTCAATTCAAAAGTGTATACGCCCGTTCTCGTTAATTTGCGGGGCGCATACAGGGGATGGACGATCCACATCGTATCAGCAATTTGTTTGAATTTTAATTGGTACAGGTGTTCAGCCGCATACGGAGTCGAAATCCATACCTCGTTGCTGTCTCTATCCTCCAGAATCGAATCGCCATAGTAAAACCGGGCGTAGTAATTTCCAAATTCAACCATATAGGCGACCGAAACCGAATAGATAAACGGAATAACGATGACGGTATCGTTGGCCGCTCCGCCCGGCGCAAGCGTAGAATCGTAAATATATTTCAGGCCCGGCCGCCGTGTGGCACATCCGTATTTTTCGGGGATCATGTTTTCGAGGCGACGGCAACCGCTTCCGTAAGCATCCGTATCGACTCGGTTGTCGATTTTCGGAGAAAGCTCCCCTTTATTAAACGTGATGAGCGGGATGTTTGCCATTAAATATAAATCCTTGTTTTCGTTTCGACGGGATCGGGGATTGGTTCAACTGTTTGTACCTTTGCCTGTTCCGTCAAAATACTGTCCACATTGGTATCGATGGTATCTATTTTTGTTTCAATTTCAGAGGCCGATACTTCCGGCATGTATTGTCCCTGTCCGCAGATAAAATCTCCCCCGCCCGTAACATCGTGAACAATCACCATATCCCCGGCCGCAATGTCCCCGTTGTCTGCCGTATAATACCCAGTTGCCCCTATTTCAGGAAGCGAAGTGGTAGGCGCCGTTACTTGGGTTCCATCCGGATTATAAACGCCGTATTCAAGATCACGGCCGGTAATGTATCCAAATGTGATTTCGTTTGCCATCGTTAATAAATAAATCCGAAGAGGTACAGGGTAGCATCTTCCGAGCCGTCATCGTCCGCCGTTGCAACTTCGCATTGAATGATTGTGCCGGCCGCATAGGACTTGGTTTTGACCGGGGTGGCATTCGGAACCGGCATACAGGTTACCGCGTCATACTGGGCGGCCAGATTTGTCAATGTTTGCTCTGTCAGGAAGTCGTCTGTATCCGTCGATTGTCCGATGGTAATTCCGGCTGTCGTAGAGGCCGCTGAACCACAGACGACAACCGCACAATGAAGAATACATCGCTTGCCGGTAGGAACCGTGTATAAATTCGTGGCCGCCGCCGTTGTCAGGTCAATCGTAGTAGCTGACAATAAAGCAATGGTTTTTTCTTTTGAGTCCGCCATTAAAATATCCCTTTCTTTATTATTAAGAACCGTATCGAGCCAAAGACAGGTCGTACCGCCCGCTGGTATTGTTTTCCTGCGCGGCAATCACCCTGGCCTTCGCCTCCGCTACTTTCAATTCCTCTTTCACTTCCGCCGCCAATTGTGCTGATTTTGTACCCACCAGGGGGGGAATCAATTTCAGAGCCAGCCGCAGTATGAAAACTTCCGTGAACAATGAATCCCAATCATCCGGGTCGGCCATGCTCTTAATATATTTGATATTCAGAGTGTCGTAATTGGTTAAGATACGATTGCCTTCCAGTGTCCATCGCTCATCTGCCAGGTCAGTTCCGTCATCCTCATAGACATCGATCAGCCGGACAAAATCTGACGGAAGGTAATATTGATAAGTCCACTTGTACGTTGGAGTCAGTGCGGTCTGAGTTAAATTGCATACGCATTGCTCCGCGTCTGAATCATCCCACCAATAGACAGTTTCTCCCTCGTAGGTCAGTTCAATTCCATTCCAATACACCGTAGAAACAGTTCCATTAGTGATGGTTTCTCCGTCCTCAAACGTTCCTGTCGCCCGGATAATCTCGTACTCGGTATCAGAAGTAACGGTCAGAATCTCCGCCGTGTACCCGTTGTTAATTCCGGTGATGGTGTCCCCGACCGCCCAAGCCGATGTCGGGGCGGACGAAAGAGTCAATGTGAATATCTTATACAATTCTGCGCGGGTTGTCAGCGAAGGCCATTCAAACGAACGAAACAAGGAGTCCCTTGTTTGATAGAAGTGTCGAAGTGCCGTTTTGTGCCCCACGGTCGTTGTGTCGGCAAGCGTAATCTGAGCCGCAGAAATACGATCCATTGTCTGGTTGACAACATCAATCTCTGATTGCAAGGCAAAGGCCATTTTTTATCTCCTGTAATAAGACCGGGAGGCCCGAGCGCCTCCCGGCACTGGAGGGGAGAAAACTATTGTTTCGTTATCAGGCCGTCTTGCCCCAGACCTCGATCCAGATTTGACCGGAAGCGGATACATCCACACCAAGCGTGGCGCCGGCCGTTAATTTCATGGCCTTTCCAAGCGGCGATTTCCACATAAAGAATCCGCTTGCCGCATTCACAGCCACAAGTCCGATGTGTCTTGTTGAAACAGCGCCTCCGGAAGTTCCGGAACCAAACTCAATATTCATAGCTGTCGCTGTCCTGACATGAATATGAGTGATGTAATGCGATTTCCCTGTTGAGGCCGCTACCAAATCAGCCGCGCCGGTCAAATCGGACGATTCGTAAGACACATAAAACAGATTTCCTTCCAGGGGCAAATCGACAATATTGAATGTATTGGCTGCCATAGTTTACCTCATGATAAATGTTCATCCGGATACAGCGATTGTTCACAAACCGCATTGGATGGAGTCGTACAGGATACTCCGGTTCCATCTGCCGCGTACCGAGTTGTACTTCCTTTTTTTGGGTAATCCTGTGTTGCGCCATAAGACAATGGATCGGTTGCCGACAATGTTGCGTCAGATGCGTTCACTGCACAATATTGCTTTACCATTTCATCCAAGTCGGCCTCTGTAAACTGACCGCTGAATGGGGACTTGAACGGATTCCGTTTCAGCCAATAAATAAATCCGTATAGCGTTTGATCTGCTGTTGCGGCTGCCATAATTGGCCTCCTATTCGATTAAGTTTCCGTGTTTATCTCGCGGCCATACATTCATTTTGCTCTGGCCGAATCCGCACGTGGTTTGAATTTTTGTGCGATACGGAGGTTCGCCGAACCGGGTGCAATACCCGGCCCGGCTAGACCTTCGCAAGACCTCTTCTTTGAGGTCTTTTTCGCTCACATTGTTCGGAACAAGTTCCATCAGATTCCAACAGTCAACATGAACAGGGGGCCGTCACCGGAAGCGCTGCCCACCAGACAGTGCCCGGCAATCTGATCGGTTACGTGGTCTCCGATATTGGCCCGGACGTCGATTGACCCATCATGCCGGAAATATCCCGTCTTGACATAGGCCGCTCCGACTCCGGATTGCGGGGCAATAAAGATCGGTCCCCACGTTTTGATCCAGAGAAAAGCGGAGCTTGCCGCCGATACATTCGGCATCCCAAGGAATGCCAACGTACCAGACGTATTGGCCTGGCTGACACTGGCAAATGGGCTGGCGTAGACTTCGTAATTGTCCGAGGTTGTCAGCACTGTATCCAGCGGCCAGTCAAGCGTCAAGATCACGACGCCGGCCGAGGTGCTTGCCGTATTGGATACGATACTGCGAACCATTGCGCTTCCTCCGGCCGGGAAGATCACTACGTAGCCGCCGACAAGCTGATTCTCGGTAATACCGGCCTCATTGATCGTAAGCGTGGTATCCCCGATAGAAGCGGCCGCGGCAATGGTTTCTATTCCTGCTACTGCCTCGGTGGCGGTTACATGGACGGCCAACTGCGTGTTTGTGATGGCGGCCCCGGTCTTTGAATACTTGAAAACAGAACCGTCCCATCCAAGAAACCGAGTTCCAAAGTCATACCGCTGCGTTGATTCCGTAGCGTATATTCCAAGATTATTGGTTCCTGAAAAATCTTGCGGTCCTGAAAACTCCTTGAGCGGAGTATGCGGGTACTTCAATAATGTACTCATTGCTATTCTCCTGAAAAAGAGATTTTGTTTTTTTCAAAGAATCAAACGATCAAAAGAACCGGGTTTTTAGGCCGATGCTTTCAGGTTGATTTCCACAACCGCAGGACCTTCGTTTCGGACGGCCCCGCATGTCTGCGTACAGTACACCTGAACCGAATCGCTCAGATCGTGCCGAATGCTGATGCTAACCTTCGGTTCCTGGGGGGCCGAATACGAAATTGCGCCTTCTGCAAAGGCATAACATTTCTTGCAGTCCTTTTCCGTAGTGTCCGTCAAAAGACGTGTGGACATCAGGAACCGGAAGCCCATGAAGGTATCGATCTGGCCGGCCGCCAATGCCTTGACAGTATTGTAATCCGAACTCTTGACTTCCGTGGTATTCAGCATTTGGTTGATGTTGTACGGATTACAAAGGAAATACCGCTGTCGTTCCGGATCGATTTCTGCGTCATCCAGCAGTTGCTTGCAGGTCAGGAGTTTAGCAATCGTCAGGCCCGTGGCCGTCGTATCGCTGTGCGCCGATCCGGCCGCTACAATCGAACCATCACCGGCCACAAGACGGCTCTCTCCGACGGCATAATTGGTGACAGAGGACGAACCCTCTTCGCCGACATAGACCGTGGCGCCAAGTGCGGCAATAATCTCATCGTCCTGCGCACGTCGCAGACCGGACAATTGGTTTTGTGTGTACGGACCTTGCGGATCAATCAGCAGTCGCAGTTTGTCCTGGTCGTCGATCAGATCGGCCGGAACCTCATAATCCACGATGGTCAGCCACCGACGACTGTGTGAGGCATCAGACACCGGCGTCGGCGCATGGCGAGTCGTTCGTTTCTGGGGATTTTTCGGGGCCAGCCGCTCAATTGCCATCCGCTTTCCCGTCATAGTTTCGAACCGGACGGTAGGACGCAGGATAGACTGTTTCTGCTGGCTCAGCATGAGAATGTTTGATTTGTATTGTTGCACAAAGGCAACTGGAATTTTGAGGGACATAGGACTATCTCCTAATCACAATTTTTCAATTTTTACATTAAAAAACGGTTTTCGGTGAATTGTCCTACATCCGCAGGATTCGACCTGCCGTTTTACGCCCGGTTACGGCGGCCTTCTATTCAGGCGGTCAATATGGATTCCGGTGAGGAATTGTCCATATATTGATTATTGCAACAGTTTACCACCAGTCTTCTGAGAATACAAGCGCTGAACTTCTTTTACAATTCGATCATGTTCCATCGGGTTCGTATTCCCGTCCAGATAATGCGGATTTCGCATTAGCGAATCAATCTGTTGATCGATGTTCATGGACTTGGCGCCTTGGCCGAGGGAGGTATCGACTCCGTTGGATTCTGTAAAGTGTTTGTTCTGAATCGTAGCGATAAAATCGGCGACCAGTGGATCATTCCCGATACGCTCAAGAAGCTGTTCTCTCTCTTCCCCGTCCTTTGTGTTTTCTTCAATGGCGGCATTGGCAAGTTGCAGTCTGGAATTGTACGCATCTCCCCATTTCTGCCGCAATTCCTGTTCGGCCTCTTCTTTCAATTTTGGAGTGGCTAATCCGAGGGCTTCTTTATAAAACGGAACCGGATCATTCCGCATGGCCTCTTCCGCCTTTTTCATGCGCAGCGCGTCAAGAGCCATCACCGCGGTAAACTGTTTCTGACTCAAATGGACCCCATGCAGCGTTTGTTTTGCCTCCGCCAGCATTTCATCATCCTGATAGTATCGTTCCAGTTCAGCAGGAACCGTAAACGAATATCCTTCCGGTTTCTCCGGAACGTTCATGGCCTGTCGAAAGTCCCGAACCTGCTCCGGGGTGGATTTCTCATCAATCGGAAAAACACCTTTCCCCTGACTGGTCAGCTTGGTTTGCAGGTGAGTAATTTGATTGGTCATATCACCAATGCTTTTAATACCCAGCCATGCCGTATTTTTCCGGTGTTCTTCCGGAACGACCTGATTAAACCAGCCGTCCTTCAAGGTTCCGTCCGGGTTCACATAGGACTCTGACTGTGCCGGTTGTGCGGGGGATTGAGGGGTCGGCTGTGTCGGCTCTCCTGTAGGCGTTTGAGTGGGTTGTGTCCCTGTGAGTTCTGTTCCGTCCATGATTTACTCCCCTTTCTAATTGTCTAATATAGAATCAATTTTTGATTTTGCTATTTTGTGAATTTCTTCATCTGGCGTACCTGGAACAAATCTTGATACATGATCCATTTCTCCATCTTGAAAATATAATTGTATTTTATATCCATTCCACGGCATAACAGTGATATAATATTTTTTTTCTCTGTACTCAAATTCCGGCATTACCATTCTCCCCTTTCGGTTCTTCAATAATACAATCTTTTGTTTTTTGTTCCAGTTTCATTTCGATCTGGTATTGAATATAGCGATATACGGAATTGGCGCCAAGATTGTAGTTCGTCTGATTTGGATTAGAAGAATCAAAACATCCCTGATTTGGATTTGCCCGGCAGTATGTTCTCAGGTGTCGGAGAACATTTTGTCCGCTCTCGGAAGCGAATGTCTGCTTGAAATCACGGCTTAATTGATCCTGCTCGATATTCATGTTTTCTCCCTGGAAGGTTTCCATCCTGTTTTTCGGAGCGTCCCATACACATAGGCGGCGGCCCGCTTGCCTTTGAGTCCCTTCTTAGCGGCCTGTCGTTTCAGGTTTTGTTCCATTTCAACCGGCATTTTTATACCTCAACCAATTCTTGATTCCAATGCGGGAATAATACAAGATGGATCTCTTTTGACCAAATCGATTTTTTTGTTTTCTTTGCGGTCA
>Ga0172380_10003026_pt1 | contig 24202 bp, 26 predicted proteins | sample Leawe162metaG_FD_119747 | JGI IMG/M metagenome (GOLD analysis project Ga0172380, IMG submission 119747) | Leachate microbial communities from a municipal landfill in Southern Ontario, Canada - Leachate well 162 metaG | ecosystem: Engineered > Solid waste > Landfill > Unclassified | place...
ACGACCTACCTTATTTTTAATCCGTTCATCCTTCGACAGGCTCAGGACGAACGGATTAAAAATAAGGTAGGTTGTCATGGTGCAACCCGGCATACGCACTAGGCACAGGGTCAAACTTTCCCGTTCGTGGTGAGCCTGTCGAACCATGAACGGGAAAGTTTGACCCTGTCCGCAAGTTGAGAAAATCCACAAACCGGCGCTGAATTTTTGTCAAAAAATGATAAATTTCAACAGCCTAGGACAAACCGGGCTTCCCAGGATAAAAAAAGCCCCGCGCAATGGCGGGGCCAATTTTCCCGAGATGGAATTACTTGGAGACCGGCACCTGGATTTCCGGCTCGACGGTGACGCGACGATCCGGCTGCAAGCAGGCGATCAGTTTCTTGGCCGGCATATGACGGCAGTCGTTCTTGGTGTTGGCATTCGGGTTCGGCTCGGACTCACCCTTGCCGACGGTGCGAATGCGCGCGGCGGAAACGCCTTGCTCGACCAGATAGTTCTTCACGGCGGCAGCGCGACGCTCGGACAGTTTCTGGTTGTACTTGGCGGTGCCGATACGGTCGGTATGGCCGGTCACCAGCAGCATTTCGACTTCAGGATGCTCTCTCATCGGGATCACGATGTAGTTGAACAGCGCCATTTTGCCGCCGGGCTTGATTACGGCCTTGTCGAAGTCGAACAGCGCTTCCGCCCAGAATTCGGCTCTGACGGCAGGCGTATCCGGGCCGAAGGTCGGGGTTTGATCCGGCGCGGAATAATACGGCATAACCGGCTGCTCAACCACAGGCATAGGCATGGGCATGGGCTGCGGCATGGGTTCCACAGGCATCATGGGCATGGTCTGCGTCATGGGCGGCGGCATATACACAGGAGCCGGCGCCGGGGTAGGCGCTGGTTTAGGTGGCGGTGGGGGAACCGGCGCCGGGGTGGGTGCAGGTGCGGGCGCCGGCGCCGGGATAGGCGCGGGCGCTGGTGCAGGCTTGGGTTCGGGCTTAGGCTCGGGAGCCGGTGCAGGCTTAGGCTTAGGCTCGGGCTTAGGCTCAGGCTTGACCAGATCGGGATCGCACTCGGCAATCGCCATGGCCGGGGTCCAGTAGCCGGTCCTCCAGCACTCGTTGTAGCTGTTTTTGACGACGTTATTGCGCGTGTCGATTAAGTAACCCTCTTTCTCGACGGGATGCGCATTGGCGACGCTCATGCCCAGCCCGCACAAGGCCGAAACGGTGGCAACACCAATAGCAAGTTTCTTTGCCGATACAATTTTCATTTTTTTCTCCATTTAAGCAATTATATTCTTGAATTAAGCCAGCACACCCTAACTCCGACTCGAATTACCTTTACTATTTTATACAAAAATTCGACCATGAGGAAATTAGTTTTCAGCCAGAGGCTGGAGATCGGGAAATGTCGGCGCTGCGCATCGGCGTTTTACCGGCTTCCAGCCTCCAGCCTCTAGTCCCTGGCCGCCAATACATGTTAAAATCCTTTATTTTTCCATAGTTGCCAGTTGGCCGGTAGAAAGCAAGAATCGCGCATATGGATCAATTCGCTAAAGAAACACTTCCCGTCAGTCTCGAAGAGGAAATGCGCCGCTCCTATCTCGATTACGCCATGAGCGTGATTGTCGGGCGGGCGCTGCCGGATGTTCGGGACGGCTTGAAACCGGTGCATAGGCGCGTGCTGTTCGCGATGCACGAGCTGTCCAACGACTGGAACAAGGCTTACAAAAAATCGGCGCGCATCGTCGGCGACGTAATCGGTAAATATCATCCCCACGGCGACACGGCGGTGTACGACACCATCGTGCGCATGGCGCAGGATTTTAGCCTGCGCTATCCGCTGGTGGATGGCCAAGGCAACTTCGGCTCGGTGGACGGCGACAACGCGGCGGCGATGCGTTACACCGAAATCCGCATGGCGCGCATCGCCCATGAATTGCTCGCCGATCTCGACAAGGAAACGGTGGATTTCGGCCCGAACTACGACGGTTCGGAACATGAACCTTTGGTGCTGCCGGCCAAGATTCCCAACCTGCTGATCAACGGCAGTTCCGGCATCGCCGTCGGCATGGCGACCAATATCCCGCCGCACAATCTCAATGAAGTCATTGATGCTTGCCTTAAGCTGCTGGCCGAACCGGAAACCGACATTGAAGAGCTGATAGACATCGTCCCGGCGCCGGATTTCCCCACTGCCGCCATTATCTACGGCACTGTCGGCGTCAAGGAAGGCTACCGCACCGGGCGCGGGCGCGTCATCATGCGCGCCCGGGCGCATTTCGAGGAGATGGAAAAAGGCAACAACCGCCAGGCGATTATCATTGACGAGTTGCCCTACCAGGTCAACAAGAAACATTTGCTGGAAAAAATCGCCGAACTGGTGCGCGAGAAACGCATTGAGGGCATCTCCGAGCTGCGCGACGAGTCGGACAAATCCGGCATGCGCATGGTGATGGAACTCAAGCGCGGCGAGAACCCCGAGGTGATCCTCAACAACCTCTACAAGCTCACCCAGTTGCAGGACACTTTCGGCATGAATATGGTGGCGCTGGTCGATGGTCAGCCGCGCCTGTTGAACCTGAAGCAGATGCTGGACGCATTCCTGCGCCACCGCCGCGAAGTGGTGACGCGGCGCACCGTGTTCGAGCTGAAAAAAGCGCGCGACCGCGGCCATACGCTGGAAGGTTTGGCGGTGGCATTGTCCAACGTGGACGAGGTTATTGCGCTAATCAAGGCGGCGCCCACCCCGGCGATTGCCAAGGAAGGGCTGATGGCGCGCGCCTGGCACTCGCCGCTGGTTGAAGATATGCTCAAGCGCGCGGCGGCGGACGCCTCGCGCCCCGAATGGCTGACCGCCGAATTCGGCCTGCAAGCGCAGGGCTACCGCTTGTCCGATGCGCAGGCGCAAGCGATTCTGGAACTGCGCCTGCAACGCTTGACTGGTCTTGAGCAGGACAAGATCGTCGCCGAATACAAGGACGTGATGGACAAAATCGCCGATCTGCTCGACATCCTGGCGAAACCGCAACGGGTCACCGAGATCATCAACCTGGAACTGACCGCGATCAAGCTGCAATTCGGCGACAAGCGGCGTAGCGAAATCGTCGCCAACGCGCAGGACCTGAATATGGAAGACCTGATCGCGCCGCAGGACATGGTGGTCACGCTGTCCCACGGCGGCTACGTCAAAGCCCAGCCGCTGGAGGACTATACCGCCCAGAAACGCGGTGGGCGCGGCAAGCAGGCGACGGCGACCAAGGAAGACGATTTTATTGAAAAGCTGTTCGTCGCGAACACCCACGACTATATTTTGTGCTTTTCCAACCGCGGTCGCGTGTATTGGATCAAGGTCTACGAAGTGCCGCAGGGCAGCCGCATTTCGCGCGGCAAGCCTATCGTCAACCTGTTGCAACTGGAAGAAGACGAGAAGATCAACGCGATTTTGCCGGTTAAAACGTTCGACGAGAACCGCTTTATCTTCATGGCGACTTCCAACGGCGTCGTTAAGAAAACCCCGCTGTCGGATTTTTCGCGCCCGACAAAGCGAGGCATTATCGCCGTCAATCTCGACGAAGGCGACTATCTGGTCGGCGTGGCGATCACCGACGGCAGCCACGATGTGATGTTGTTCTCCGACAACGGCAAGGCGGTGCGCTTCGACGAGAACGATGTGCGCCCGACAGGCCGCATCTCGCGTGGCGTGATCGGTATGCGTCTCGCGCAAGACAGGAAAATAATGTCCCTGCTGGTGGCGGAAGACGAAAACCAGGCGGTGCTGACGGCGACCGAGAACGGCTATGGCAAGCGCTCCCCGATCACCGAATACACCCGCCACGGTCGCGGCACGCTGGGCATGATCGCGATCCAGACCAGCGAGCGCAATGGCCGCGTGGTGGCCGCCACGCTGGTGAACGAAGACGATGAAATCATGCTGATCACCAATAACGGCGTACTGATCCGCACCCGCGTCAAGGAAATCCGCCTCATGGGACGCACCGCCCAAGGCGTCACGCTAATCAACGTCGATGAAGGCGGCAAACTGGTAGGCATCGAGCGCATCGTCGAAACCGATACGGATACGGATATTAGTGCTGAGTAAAAAAACAGTGCTGAGTCCTGAGTGTGTTTGCCTCGCACTCGGGACTGTCTTCTAACCACATTGAAATTTGAAATATGAAAAAAATCTCCTCAAAATCTGTCTTCTGTCTTCTGTCCTCTGTCTTCTGATCATGGAACGTATACACAATTTCAGCGCCGGCCCCGCCGTGCTGCCCCTGGAAGTGCTGGAACAGGCGCGCGACGAATTGCTCGATTGGCAAGGTTGCGGCATGTCGGTGATGGAAATGAGCCATCGCGGCAAGGAATTCATGGGCATCATCGCCCGGTGTGAAACCGACTTGCGCGAACTGATGGGCATTCCCGCCAATTACAAGGTGCTGTTCCTGCAAGGCGGCGCGACGCTGCAATTCGCCCAGATACCGCTGAACCTGCTTGCCGGGCGTTCGGCGGATTATCTGGTGACCGGCTCCTGGTCGAAAAAGGCCTACAAGGAAGCGCAACGTGTTGGCACGGTGCGTTGCGCCGGTTCGACGGAGAACGACAAATTCACCCGCTGGTTCAATGCCGGGGAAATCGATCCCGACCCGAACGCCGCCTATTTGCATGTCTGCACCAACGAAACCATTCACGGCGTCGAAGTCCACGACAGCGCAATTTTGCCCGACGGCGTTCCGCTGGTGGCCGATATGTCGTCGCACATCCTCTCGCGCCCTATCGATGTGACGCGCTATGCGCTGATCTATGCCGGCGCGCAGAAAAATATCGGCCCTGCCGGACTGACTATCGTCATCGTGCGCGCAGACCTGCTCGGTCGCGCCGCCCCCGGCATCCCCACACTGCTCGATTATGCGGTGCAGGCGGAGCACGGCTCCATGCTCAACACCCCGCCGACTTACGGCATCTACATGGCCGGCTTGGTGTTCCAGTGGCTGAAACGCCTGGGCGGCCTCGCGGCTATCGAGAAAATCAATGTCGAAAAAGCCGGATTGATCTATAACGCCATCGCAGCCAGTACGCTCTACCGCAACCCGGTCGAGCCTGCCTGCCGCTCGCGCATGAACATTCCCTTTACGCTGACCAAGCCGGGGCTGGACGAAACTTTTATTGCCGAGGCCAAAAAGCGCGGCATCGTGCAGATCAAGGGACACAGCTCGGTAGGCGGCATGCGCGCGTCGATCTACAATGCGCTGCCGCTGGATAGCGTGCAGGCGCTGGTGACATTCATGCGCGATTTCGAGAATACGCATGGCTGACCAACTTGCCCAACACCGTGCGGCGATAGACGCCATCGACGATGAGATACTCAAGCTCGTCAACACCCGCGCCAAACACGCCCAGGCCATAGGCGCACTGAAGGGCGGCAAGCTGGTCTATCGCGCCGAGCGCGAAGCTCAGGTGCTGCGCCGCATTAAGGAAAACAATCCCGGCCCGCTGGCGGGCGAAACCGTGGCGCGCCTGTTCCGCGAAATCATGTCGGCTTGCCTTGCGCTGGAAAAACCGCTGGCAATAGCCTACCTCGGACCCCAAGGCACTTTCAGCCAGGCCGCCGCAGTCAAGCATTTCGGCCATGCCGCGCTAACCCAGCCATGCACTTCCATCGACGAAGTATTCCGTGAAGTCGAAGCCGGCAACGCCGATTACGGCGTGGTTCCGGTGGAAAACTCCACCGGCGGCGCGGTAGGCACGACGCTCGATTTGCTGTTGCAGACCCCGCTTCAGGTCTGCGGCGAGGTCGATCTGCGGGTGCATCAATACCTGCTGCGCAAGCCCGGCGCCGACAACCAGCCGGAAAAGGTGTTTTCCCACGCCCAATCCCTCGCCCAGTGCCACGAATGGCTCAACCAGCATTTGCCGGGTGTGGCGCGCGTCGCGGTGGCGAGTAATGCCGAGGCCGCCCGCCTCGCAGAGGAAGACGGCAACACCGCCGCCATCGCCGGAGAAACGGCGGCGGAACATTACGGCCTGGAAAAGGTGGCCGAAAACATTGAGGACAAACCGAACAACACCACCCGATTCCTGGTGATCGGCGCCCACGACGCCGCACCCTCGGGACACGACAAAACCTCGCTGGCGCTATCGGCCAAGAACCGCCCCGGCGCAGTCTACGAACTGTTGGCGCCGCTGGCCGACAACCAGGTCAGCATGAGCAAACTGGAATCGCGCCCGTCGCGCACCGGACTGTGGGAATACATGTTCTTCGTGGATATCGAAGGACACCGCCAGGACGAAAAAATCGCCAAAGCATTGGCGGAATTATCCTCCCGCGCGGCATTCATCAAGGTGCTGGGGTCTTATCCGGTAGCCGTACTTTAAAAACAGTGCTGAGTGCAAAAAAAAACAGTGCTGAGTTCCAAGTGCCGAGTAAAAACACCACTACTCGACACTCAGCACTCAGCACTCAGCACTTTAAAAAACTCAGGACAGAAACATGAGCAAGGCGTTAACCAGCAAATCCATTGCCCCCCCCTCCAGCCTCAACTGGAGCCAGATGCGTGAGACCATCCTGTTGCTGGGGGTGGCCATCGGCCAGATTGAAGCGGCGATGCGCGACAGCGACGAATCGGTGTCGGTGCTAACCAACTCGTTCACGTCCATGTTCAACTCGCTGCAAGCCATCGGCGTAGCGGCAAAGCAACTGCCTGCCGATCCCGCCACTCAGGAAAGCCGCACGACCATAGACAGCAACTGCGCATTTGTTTCCCATCATGTCCAGCAGGCTATCGTGGCGTTTCAATTCTACGACCGCTTGGTGCAACGCATGGACCATGTATGCCGCAGCATAGATAGCCTGGCGGCGCTGATCTCCGACGAAGAGCGTATGCGCTTCCCCGCTGAATGGGTCGCTATCCAGCAATTGATCCGCTCCAAATACACCATGGAATCGGAACGCATCATGTTCGACGCCGTGCTGAAGGGCATCTGCATCGCCGATGCCATTGCGCTGTGCAAGGAAAATGCTCCCCTGGACATGCCGGAAGACGATGGCATCGAATTGTTTTGACCGTGAATAGGGCAACCCCTTACAATCCCCATCCCGTCCACTGACAAGGGAATTCCGATGCAACAGCAAATCAGCCTGCATGAAATTAACCAGCACCTGTCCCAATACATCCATGCGGTAGAGGAAGGCGCGGAATACGTCATCACCCGGCGCGGCAAACCGGTGGCGCGCATCGTGCCGCTAATCGATGTGGAGGAACAACGGGTGTTGACGCCCAAGCAGGAAGCGGCATTGGAAAGAATCCGGCAACGTGTCGAACAGGGCTGCTTCCGCGGCATCGGCAAGATGACGCGTGATGAGATTTACCAGGAAAGGCTGAATAAAATCGGGCCGACACGTGGTTAAATATTCACTCGACACCAACATCCTGATTTATTCAGTGGATGACACCAACTCGGAAAAATTCCTATGCGCTTCCGAATTGTTGCGATCCCTGGCAATCAAGCCGGTTGTGCTCACGCTACAATCGCTTGCCGAATTCTATTGCGCCACCACGCGGAAAAAGCTTTTACCGCACAAGACAGCGCTGGAGCAAATCAAGGACTGGACTGAAATTTATCCCATTGTCGCTTCGCATCCGCACACGCTCAATTTGGCAGTACACGCAGCCCACGAACACAAAGTACAATTCTGGGATGCCATGCTATGGGCTACAGCCAAGGAAGCTGGAGTCACAATACTGTTCAGCGAGGATTTCCAGCACGGACAAGTGATGGGTGGCGTGCGCTTTTGCAACCCTTTTCTGGAAAACAACCTTTTGTGACAACCATGGATTTACTTGTGCCCACCGGGGTATGCGAACTCACCCCCGCCCACATTCGCGCCATCGCGCCCTACCCGCCGGGTAAGCCGATTTCCGAACTGGCGCGGGAAATGAACCTGAATGAAAGCGACATCGTCAAACTCGCTTCCAACGAGAACCCCTTGGGCGCAAGCCCGCGCGCGTTGGCGGCGATGGAAAACATGTTCATGGAAATCGCCCGCTACCCGGACGGCAACGGCTATGCGCTTAAATCCGCGCTATCCGCCCATCTAGGCGTAGCACTCAACCAGATCGTGCTGGGCAACGGTTCCAACGACGTGCTGGAACTGGTGGCGCGCGCCTTCCTCACCGCCCAAACCTCGGCAGTCTATGCGCAACACGCCTTTGCCGTTTATCCGTTGGTCACGCTTGCCACCGGCGCGCGCGGTATAGAGGCGCCGGCGCGGGATTTCGGCCACGACCCGAAAGCACTGCTGGAAGCGATAGATAACGACACCCGCGTGTTGTTTATTGCCAACCCCAACAACCCCACCGGCACCTTGATCGAACCCGACGAACTGTTGGCGCTGATAGAACGCGTGCCGGAAAGCGTCATCGTGGTGCTCGACGAAGCCTATACCGAATACCTGCCGGAAACGCTGCGCTCGGACAGCATGAATTGGCAAAAGCGCTTTCCCAACCTGATCGTTACGCGCACGTTCTCCAAAGCCTACGGGCTGGCCGGGCTGCGCGTCGGCTATGCAGTAACCAGCGCCCAGGTCGCCGACATGCTCAACCGCGTGCGTCAGCCGTTCAACGTGAACAGTCTGGCGCAGGCGGCAGCGATAGCCGCATTGCAGGACGAAGCGTTTCTCGCCGAATGCCAGAAAATCAACCGCAAGGGCATGGAACAGATCACCGATGGACTCAAGCGGCTCAATCTCTCGTACATCCCTTCCTACGGCAACTTCGTGACGTTTCGCATCCCCCCCACCCCATCCGGGGACAAGGGCAACGCCACCGCGATGTATCAAAGCCTGCTCAGAAAGGGCGTGATCGTGCGCCCGGTCGGCAATTACGGCATGTCTGAGCATTTGCGCGTATCCATCGGGCTGGAAGAAGAAAACCGCATATTTTTACAGGCGTTGGAAAACGCCATACAGGAGCAATAAATGATTATCGTAATGAGCCCAGAAGCCACCGACCAGCAAATCGACGGCGTCGTCAAAAGAATCAAGGATGCCGGCCTGGACGCCAACATCTCGCGCGGCACCGAGCGCACCGTGATCGGCGCAATCGGCAACGAACGCAAGCTGGAACCGGAATATTTCGACGCGCTGCCCGGCGTCGAACAATCCATGCACATCGTCAAGCCCTATAAAATCGTCGGGCGCGAGTGGCACAAGGCCGACAGCATCATCGATATCAAGGGCATCCCGCTCGGCGGCAAGCAGGTGCAAATCATTGCCGGCCCCTGCTCGGTGGAAACCGACGACCAGATGGAAAAAGCCGCCCAGGGCACGGTCGATGCCGGCTGCCGCATGATGCGCGGCGGCGCCTACAAGCCGCGCACCAGCCCCTACGCGTTCCAGGGGCACGGCGCGGAAGGCCTGGCGATGTTCCGCAAGGCCGCCGACCGGCACAACCTACCCATTGTCACCGAACTGATGGACGTGCGCACCATAGACGCTTTTCTCGAATACGGCGTGGACGTGATCCAGATCGGCACACGCAACATGCAGAATTTCGACCTGCTCAAGGAAGTCGGCAGATTGAACATCCCGGTCGTCTTAAAGCGCGGCATGTCGGCCACTATCTCCGAATGGCTGATGTCGGCGGAATACATCGCCGCCGGCGGCAATCACAATATCATCTTCTGCGAGCGCGGCATCCGTTCTTTCGAAACCTACTACCGCAACGTGCTGGATGTCACCGCGATCCCGGTGCTGAAAAAGGAAACCCATTTGCCGGTGATCGTCGATCCGTCGCACGCCGGCGGCAAGGCGTGGATGGTGCCGGCGCTGTCGCGCGCCGCCATCGCGGCAGGCGCCGACGGCCTGCTGGTGGAAATGCACCCCAGCCCATGCGACGCCTGGTGCGACGCCGATCAGGCGCTGACGCCGGTTGAGCTGAAAGACCTGGTGGGTACGCTAGGCGCCATTGCCGGGGCGATTGGAAGAACCATCTGATCTGCAACATTATGGGAAAAGCCAGTCGTCGGAAAAAAGAGGTTCGTAAAAACGGTACGCTGGAGATACCGGATTACCTGAAAAATTTACCGGATGCAACTTTCGTTCAGGTTCCGGGATGCTTGCCGGATGATGAGAAAATTTCAGTCAAATTGGCTCATCTTCTGGTGCTCGTTGTTCCAGAAAATTCTTCATCGGAAAAACTTAATGCGGTGCTGGGATTAATTGTGACTGCCTGGAACATCAGCCTGCAAGATGAAACCCAAAGGCAACGCATTATTGACAATGCTATAAAGGAAAGCGAGTACGAGGACAATATCAAGGGGGTTTTGTACTACTTTATCGCAAAAAAGCTTGAATTATTTCCTTTGGACAAGCGTTACGTTGTTTCCGCGAAAGCCTTATTGAAAGGGCACAAGCTATCAATAAATGCGTCGGCAATTTCCCCCAAAGAAATCGGAACTTGACAGCATGAAACCCATCGGAAAACTCGCGATATTCGGCGTCGGCCTGATCGGCGGCTCGTTTGCGCTCGCCTTGCGCGCAGCGGGCGCGGTCGGCGAGATCGTCGGCGTCGGGCGTAGCGTGGAAAACCTTCAGGCGGCGCTGGAAATAGGCGCCATAGACCGGGTCGCCGCCACCGCAGCCGATGCGCTGGACAACGCCGATCTGGTGCTGCTGGCCATGCCGGTCGGCCAGATGGGCGCGGTAATGGCCAACATTGCGCCGCACTTGCAAGCAGGTTGCGTCGTCACCGACGCCGGCAGCACCAAACAGGATGTGGTGGCGTTGGCGCGGCAGTATCTGCCGGAGCATCTGGCATGGTTCGTGCCCGGCCACCCGATTGCCGGCGCTGAGCACAGCGGCGTCAAGGCGGCGCGTGGCGATCTCTATCACGGGCGCAACGTGGTGCTCACGCCGCTGCCGGAAAACACCCAGGCCGCGCTGGAAAAAGTCGATGCGGCGTGGCGCGCCTGCGGCGCGAACGTCGCTCACACCACGGCGGCCAACCACGACAGCGTATTCGCGGCAGTCAGCCACCTGCCCCATCTGTTGGCGTTCGCGCTGGTAAACGACATCGCCGCCAAGCCCAATGCGGAGGAACTATTTCGCCACGCCGCCAGCGGCTTTCGCGATTTCACGCGCATCGCCGCCAGCAGCCCGGAAATGTGGCGCGACATCTGCCTCGCCAACCGCATTGCGCTGCTGCACGAACTCGAAGCCTACCAAGCACAATTGGCGCGCCTGCATGACATGCTGGAAAACGGGGACGGCGCGGCGCTGGAGCAGGTGTTCGACAACGCGAGCCAGGCGAGACGCAAGTGGGCGACGGACAAGGGCTTGTAACGCATACGAATTACCCATTTTTAATATTTAGGAACGACCATGAAAAAAGTCCTGATTCTCGGGGTGAACGGCTTTATCGGCCATCACCTTTCCAAGCGCATCCTCGACACCACCGACTGGGAAGTGTACGGCATGGACATGTACAGCGAGCGTGTCACCGACCTGATGGAAAACAAGCGCTTCAACTTTTTCGAAGGCGACATCACCATCAACAAGGAATGGATCGAGTACCACGTCAAGAAATGCGACGCGATCCTGCCGCTGGTCGCCATCGCCACCCCGGCCACTTATGTGAAGGACCCGCTCAAGGTGTTCGAACTGGATTTCGAGGCCAACCTGCCCATCGTGCGCCAATGCGTGCAGTACGGCAAACACCTGATTTTCCCGTCCACTTCTGAAGTCTACGGCATGTGCCGCGATAGCGAATTCGACCCGGACAATTCCGAACTGATTCTCGGCCCGATCAACAAGCCGCGCTGGATTTATTCCTGCTCCAAGCAACTGATGGATCGCGTGATCTGGGCTTATGCGATGAAAACCGAATTCAACTTCACCCTGTTCCGCCCGTTCAACTGGGTCGGGGCGGGACTCGACAACCTCAACGCCGCCAAGGAAGGCAGCTCGCGCGTAATCACCCAGTTCCTCGGCCATATCGTGCGCGGCGAAGACATCAAGCTGGTGGATGGCGGCAACGCCAAGCGCTCCTACACCTACGTCTCGGACGGCGTGGATGCATTGATGAAAATCATCGCCAACCAGGACGGCATCGCCACCGGCAAAATCTACAACATCGGCAACCCCACCAACAACTATTCGGTGAAGGAACTCGCCAGGATGATGCTGGATTTGGCGCTGGAATACCCCGAGTACCGCGACACCGCGAAGAAGGTCAACATGGTGGAAGTCACCAGCGGCGAGTATTACGGCAAAGGCTACCAAGACGTGCAAAACCGCGTGCCGAAAATCGACAATACCAAACAAGAACTCGACTGGGCGCCCAAAGTGCTCATGGCCGACACCCTGCGCCACATCTTCGACGCCTATCGCGGACAGGTGGCGGAAGCGCGCCGGTTGGTGGAATAGTTTTTAGTGAGGAGTGAAGAGTTAGGAGTGAGGAGTAAAACCTCCCAGCAAAACTCCTCACCCCTCACTCCTCACTCCTCACTCCCATGAAACTCGCCCTAAAAATCGATGTAGACACCTATCGCGGCACCCGCGAGGGGGTGCCGCGTCTGGTTGAACTGCTGCAAAAGCATCAGGCCAACGCCACCTTTCTGTTCAGTCTCGGTCCGGATCACACCGGTCGTGCGATCAAGCGCGTGTTCCGTCCCGGTTTCATGAAAAAAGTGTCGCGCACCTCGGTGGTCGAGCATTACGGCTTCAAGACCCTGATGTACGGCACCCTGCTGCCCGGCCCGGACATCGGCAAGCGTTGCACCCATATCATGCGAAAGGTGCGCGACTGCGGCTTCGAGGTCGGCATCCACTGTTACGACCATATCGAATGGCAGGATCACGTAGCTGGGCAAAATGCCGCATGGACGCAGCAGCAATTAAAGCTGGCGTGCGACCGCTATGAGCAAATTTTCGGCGAAAAAGCGAAAACCCACGGTGCAGCCGGCTGGCAAACCAATATCCACGCACTGCGTCTGGAACAAAGATGGGGTTTCGACTATTGCTCCGACACGCGCGGCGTCTGCCCCTTTATCCCGATCTGGCGCGCGGAAATCATCGATTGCCCGCAACTGCCGACCACACTGCCGACGCTGGACGAACTCATCGGCGTGAACGGCATCGACGAGGGCAATGTCGCGCAGCATCTGCTCAAACTCAGCGGGAACCCGTCGCCCACCGGCCATGTCTACACCCTGCACGCCGAACTGGAAGGCATGAAACTCGCCAACGTTTTCGAAACGCTGCTGGTCGGCTGGAAAAAACAGGGTTACGAATTAACCTCGCTGGCTCAGTACCAGGAAAATCTCAACCGCGACACCCTGCCGCGCTTCGAGGTCGTCCTCGGCGAACTCCCCGGACGCTCCGGCGTCCTGGCCTTGCAGGGGGAAGAATTTTTGGCACAATGGGGTTAGGGGCTGAATAATCTGATTATTCTAGCTTTCTAACGCCTGTTCAACTTAACGGGTTAAATAAGGGGGAAACATCACTTGAGACCGGAAGAACTGCGTTCCCGTTTTATGAGCGCCGAGTCTGCGGCGGAGGAAGCCGTCCTGTTCGATGCCGCCGTGGCGGAATTGAAGCTGATGGACGAGCGCGCCCGCAAGGCGGGCATCAACCCTGGAAGTTTCTCGCTGGATGTCAAGCAATTACGCGGACAATTCATCAATGCCGCCTCGCCGATAGACTCGGCGATCTCTTTCGACAGCATTGTTTTCGAAATCGAACAACTGGCGCAACGTCTGCCGCCCGAACGGGGAAAAAGCCCGCCCATCACGCCCCGACCGATACTGTTGCAAACCCAGAACCCGGAAGAGCTGAAACACTTCGTCGAAACCCTGGCCAATGAGCGCGACCTGTACCGCAAAAAACTTGAGGAAGCCATCTCCGAACACAGCAAGCTAAAACGCCTGCTGGAAGACCTCACCCGTGACCGTGTCGCCAACCTGACCCAGACGGAGCAAGCCTCCAAGCTGAAACAGGAAATCACCCAGCTCAAATCCCAGCCGATCAAGGAACGCCAGGCGTTGGAGCAGCTCAGCAACGATCACGAGCAAATGCGGCGCGAAGCGCTCATCACGCAGCAAGAGCGCGACCAGCTAAAGGAACAGACGCAACAATTATCCGGGGAAATCGAACAATTCCGCGAACTGATTACCCAATTGGCGCAAAAACAACACTCTGTCACCTCCAAGCAGGAACAATTGCTGGACGAGAATTTCACCCTCAAGAACGATATGTTCAGACAAGCCCTCAATCAACTCGAAAACCTGGAAGCCCGGCTGGCACGGCTGAAAAAAGCACGGAAATAGGTAATGCATGTGTAACAACGCGCGATTTTTAGATCGTTCCCACGCTCCAGCGTGGGAATGCAGTCCGGACGCTCCAGCGTCCTACTCTGGTCAAAACCACCGATCCAATAGCGCCAGCAATCCAGCAGTATCTTCACCGAATCCGGGCAGGTAAAGACGGGCAGCCATTCGACCACCGTGCAAGTCAGAAAGTGTGGTTTGTCCGGCTCCAGAACCACATAGCGGCTTCTGGCCCCATGTGTGCCTTTCGATTCAGGACGCTGGAGCGTCCTGGGCGGCGTTCCCACGCTGGAGCGTGGGAACGATCAAAAACCCATCCCCTCAGGATGCCACCGCAGCATCCAGCACATCCACCGCCACCGGCGCTACGGCATCTTCCAGTTGCACCCCTTCGATCAATGCAAAGCGGCGGCTGATTTTCTGGCTGGTGATATGCACATCCTCGGCATCCTGGTGCGCCAGCCGGATGTGCTCGGTGAGCTTTTTCATGCGCCCGTCGAAGCGTTCGAATTCCTTGCCCAGCTTGCCCAGGGAATCCTTGATGATATGCACTTGCTTGCGCGTTTCCACGTCCTTGAGCACCGCGCGCGCGGTGTTGAGTATCGCCATCAAGGTAGTCGGAGAAACGATCCATACGCGTTTTTGCATCGCATAATCAACCACCGCCGCGTGGTAGCCGTGGATTTCGGCGAACACCGATTCGGCGGGAACGAACATCACCGCGCCGTCGCTGGTTTCGTTGGCGATGATGTATTTCGTGGCGATGTCGTCCACATGCTTCTTGATGTCCGCGCGGAACTGGCGTTGCGCGCCGACACGCTCGATTTCCGAAATATCCGGCGTGAACATGCGGTGGTAATTTTCCATCGGGAACTTGGAATCCACCGCCACTGTGCCGGTCGGCTCGGGCAGGAACAGCGCGCAATCGACGCGCGTGCCGTTGGAAAGGGTGTATTGCATCGCGTAGGCTGCGGGCGGCAAGGTGTTGCGCACCAGCGCCTCCAGTTGCACTTCGCCGAAAGCGCCGCGCGAGCGCTTGTCGCCCAGCAATTCCTGAAGGCTGACTACGTTGGTGGTAAGGCCGTCGATCTTCTTTTGCGCTTCGTCGATGGTAGCCAGCCGCGCCATGACGTTGGCGAAGGTTTCGTTGGTTTTCTTGAAACCTTCCTCCAGGCGTTCGCTGACTTTGCCGCTGATTTCGCCCAGCCGCCCATCCACCGCTTCGGTAAGCTTTTCGATGGCGATGGAAATCTGCTGGGTATGGGTGTGCATGGTGTTCTGGAGCAGCTCCTGCTCCGCCCTGCCCTGCTCCGCCAGGGTGTGCATGAGCTTTTCCACCACTTCGGCGCGCATTGCATCCTGTTTGGATTGCAACGAGAGCGTCAATTCGGAGAGTTGGTTATTGACGGTTTCCCGCGTCTGCGCCAAGCCCTCGCTCATCGCGGTATGCAGCGCCTCCAGGGTGTCGCGGGTAAATTTCAGCTCCTGCGCCACCATGCTGCGCAGCCGCTCGGAATTTTCCGCCAGGATAGTGCTCAAACGGTCGCCCTGAGCGGTCAGCCCCTGGTGTAAATCGTTAAGCATGGCACGGTGCTTTTCTTCCAGGATGAACGCGATGTCATCCGGGAACTGCCCTTGGGCGCGCGCCAAATGATTGACGCGCAGCACCACCCAGATAAAAGCCAGCAAAATAAATAGCGCGACGACGCTAACCAGAATTTCAACCATCGACTTGCTCCAGAACGGATTAACTTGCGTAGTATAGCTGAAGAGAGGCCAGGGACTAGAGGCTAGAAAAAAACCGGCGCGAAGCGCCAACATCCGCTAGCCTCTAGAGTTTCTTAAAATTGTCAGAACAACTCAATGTCGCCGCCCACCGGCTTGGTTTCGATGGTGCGGAGGTAACGCGTTTCTTCTTCGGCGATGATATTGTTGTGCAGGGAGCGCAAGCGTTTTACCCGGACTTTCCCGGTGGCGGGAAAATAGACCACCATGCGCGGATAAACGCTGCCCACGTCTTCCGCCGTTACTTTAAGCCCTTCGGTCTTGATGTAGTCGCGGGCGAATTCGATGTTGCGCATGCCGACATCGGTCATGTGCGCCAGGATACGCCCACCGCCGAAAATCTTGACTTCCAGGTTCTGGCGCTGACCGCCGTTTTTCAGGATTGCGTTAATCAAGTGTTCCATCGCAAAATTGCCGTAGCGCGTGGCGGCGGAGAGGCTGGTCGATTTCCAGCCGTCCGCGTCGGCGGAGGCAGGCAGCATGAAATGGTTCATGCCGCCGACACAACTCACCCGGTCGCGAATGCAGGCGGAAATACACGAGCCTAGCGTGGTGTAAACGCCTTCGTCGTTGACCGTGACGTAATACTCGCCGGGCAGCAGCCGGGCGGCATAAGCCTCATAGGTCTTGTTCCAGCTTCTCCTGACATGCTCGAAACCCGGCAAGGCAATAGGAGGACGCGGGACGGATGGGGTAATCATAATCGTTGATTCCGGCTAATTGCCGAGAAACAGTTTTTCGGCTTCGGCAATTTCCGACTGCGCCTCGCGCACCGTCGGTTCTATGATATCTTCGGAAAGACCGGTGATTTCCCAGGCGCGCGGATTGATGGGAGAAACATCGCCGCTATCCAGCGTGTCGAGTTCCGCCATCAGCGCCAGAATATTGGCAATATGCACCAGGGCGGTTTCCCTGGGGTAACGCTGCGCTTCGAGGATGGAATGATGATAGGCGATGCATTCCTCCAGCAGTGCGGGGAGATGCCACTGGCGCGCCAGTTCCCCGCCTACCTGGGCATGGTCGAAGCCCATGATTTCCCATTCGGCCTCGTATACCGGCAATTCGTCGGCGCTGTCCAGCACCAGCAGCAATACCTCCTTGGCCAGCGCCGACAAGCGGTTGAAAATCACCAGTTCGCCGATGTCGTGCAACAAGCCTGCGGTAAACACCGCTTCAGGGTCGCATTTGTGCGCCTGCCTGGCCAGGATGCGCGCAGTCAAGGCGCAATAGAGGCTGTGGTGCCAGAAGTTATCCATCGACACCAGATCGTTGGGCAACCCGGCAAAGGTGCTTGCGATGGAAGTCGATAGCGCCAAATTGCGTATCTGGCTGGTGCCGATGATGGCCACCGCCTTGGAGACGGTGTCCACAGTGGAAGAAAGGCCATATAGTGGACTATTGGCCACCCGCAGCAACCGCACGGTAAACGAAGGGTCCTGTCTCACCACTTTGGCAATATCGGTGGTGGTGCTGTTCGGGTCTTCAACCAACCGGTTGATGCGGATGAACACATCCGGCAACGTAACCAACCCGCCGACGCCTTTTACCAGTTCAACAATATCGGTTTTCATAGACCGCACCTCCGGCACGATAGCGCACGTTTAGTCAAGTTTGGCAACAAATTTCCCCGTCGGCCAAGTCATGTAGTGTGGATTCGGCATTCCTAAGCCGGATTAGCCGGAACCAAACAGATGTTTAGACAGGATTTACAGGATGAACAGGATAGAAAACCCATCCTGTCAATCCTGTTCATCCTGTCATTGTTTTTTTGCGGAAAGCCGCTCCAGTGTTTGATCTACGATATATTCTTGTCACCAATTGCTTGTGACTTGGCCGGTAAGTGACTAAGCCAAATTAGCCGGAATCCAGAAAACTCACCACAGAGACGCAGAGAACCCAATTTCCCCCCGTGTTTAACATTCTTCGCAAAAAAATGTAACGACTTGATTGGTAAGCTACTACTACTACTACTACTACTACTACTACTACTACTACTACTACTACTACTACTACTACTACTACTAGCTTTTAGCGAACAGCCAAGCCGACTCACGCTTTAGACGCGAAGGCGCGAAGAAAATCGAACCTGTATCTTTTTTTGCGAGTTGGGAACGAGACCGCCCATTCTTACTCGCCCCCACTTCTTCGCGGCTTCGCGTCTTCGCGTGAAAAATTCTTATCAGAAATTGCGACGAGGGGTTGTCGTACAGACTGCGGACGTGGAGCACGTCTTCGCGTGAAAAATTCTTATCAGAAATTGCGACCTTCGCCTGAAATCGTAACTTCACAAGCAACAATTTGTTGTCGTTTGTTATTGCATTAGAGCCTATTAACAGCATTGCCAATAACCCATGCATCAACCCGTCGTCCGCAGCCTGACCGAAAAATCCGCCACGCCCAACTTGAACAACATCTTGGCGGCTGCATCCAGCGTCTTGAATTCACGCGTTTCTTTTTTTCCTGTTTCCAGCGGTTTGCCGTCCGCCACGATCATGTAGCCATGCGACATCACCGCAAAATGCACCTGCACCTGCTTGATGGCGTTTGCATCCAACAACAGCCTCATTTCCCTCTCGGTCACAATACCCCCTCATTGTTCTGCCCCGGCGCCTCGGTAAGGCCGCCCTGATCCACCAACTCCAGCAGGTCGCCTGGACTAACCTTAAGAAACAGGCACAGTTTGTCCAACACTGCCCGGTCGAAACTTTTTACCCGGTCGTAGTAGTAACGATCCAGCGTCGCCCGCGCGATCCCGGTCGCCCGACAAACATCGGAAACTTTGAGACGCTTGGCGCCGAGCAGGGTGGAAAGACGGCAGGAAATCATTTCCTTACACAATACACAATTATTAATCGACTCCGAGCAATATATATTATGCAAAAATAAATGTCGAGAATTTTTCGTAGGCAATACTCATGGCTTCCCGCTCTCGAACCAAGTAAGACGGATTTGTGTCTTTACGCACCTATGCGACAATCTCCCGTATTAACGCATTCCAACTTTCTTCCGAGGAGATTTTCCATGCCGCAAGCCCTGCGAAGCGCCGTAAACCGTTATTGGGACGAATCGGCGCTGCCGTCGCTGATGGACTATATCCGCATTCCCTGTAAATCGCCGCATTTCGACCCGGATTGGCAAGCGAACGGCTATCTCGACCAAGCCATAGCGCTGGCGGCCACCTGGTGCCGCGCGCAGCCGATCCAGGGCATGAGTCTGGAAACGGTGCGCCTGCCGGGACGCACACCGCTATTGTTCATCGAGATCGCAGGTAGCAGCGACGACACCGTGCTGCTCTACGGCCACCTCGACAAACAACCGGAAGTAACCGGCTGGCGCGCCGGCCTGGGACCGTGGCTGCCGGTGGTGGAAGACGATAAACTCTACGGACGCGGCGCGGCGGACGACGGCTACGCCATGTATGCGGCGCTGACGGCAGTGCGGGTGTTGCAGGAGCGCGGTGCGCCACACGCCCGTTGCGTCCTGATCATCGAATGCTGCGAGGAAAGCGGCAGCTACGACCTGCCGCATTACGTCGAACTGCTGGCGCCGCGCATCGGTGCGCCCAGTCTGGTAGTGGGGCTGGATTCCGGCTGCGGCGATTTCGAGCGGCTGTGGTGCACCCTGTCGCTACGCGGGCTGGTGGGCGGCAATTTGATTGTCGAGGTGCTGGAGGAAGGCATCCATTCGGGCACCGCGAGCGGCATCGTGCCGTCGAGTTTCCGCATCGCACGCCAATTGTTGAGCCGCATTGAGGATGAAAACAGCGGCGCGATACTACCCGCCGAATTCCATGCCGACATCCCGGCAGAGCGCGCCGAGCAGACAAAACACACGGCGGACGTGCTGGGTGCATCGGTTTACGCCAAGTTTCCCTTCGTGGCGGGCATGACGCCGCCATCCCGCGACCCCGGCGAACTCATGCTTAACAACACCTGGCGCCCGGCCTTGAGCGTGACGGGTGCTGCGGGCTTTCCCCCGCCGGACAATGCCGGCAACGTATTGCGCCCGCGCACCGTGCTGAAGCTCTCGCTACGCCTGCCGCCCACTTGCGACGCGACAGCGGCGACCAACCATCTCAAGAATCTGTTGGAGTGCGACCCGCCCTACGGCGCACGGGTGCAATTCGAACCGGAGCCGCCCGCCCCCGGCTGGAATGCGCCGCAACTCGCGCCGTGGTACGCCGCTGCCGTCCAGCGCGCCTCGCAAACCTTTTACGGCCAGCCTGCGGTATTCACCGGCGAAGGCGTAACCATCCCCTTCATGGGCATGTTGGGCGCGAAATTCCCTGCCGCGCAATTCCTCATCGCCGGCGTCCTCGGCCCGCACGCCAACGCCCACGGACCCAACGAGTTCCTCCATTTACCGGCGGTAAAAAAGCTGACTTGCTGCGTTGCGGAAGTGCTGGCGGCACATGCCGCAAGGTAGCCCAAAATAGCACCGGGCGGAACCCGGGAGCGCCAGCCGGATGTTTTCACCGCAGATTGAGGTTAAAAATGCGGAGGGAAACCTGCGTTCCTCCCCCACGAGAGGCGCTTTGCTGCTGCGGAAAGGGCTATGCCACTTCTACTTCTACCGGAATATCGTCGCTTACGATTCCCCATAGATTTCTTCCGCACGTTTGACGAAAGCATCGACAAAGCTGTTGGCGATATAGCCGAAAACCGGGCTGATCAGTTTCTCCAGCAAGCCACTGGAAAATAAATAAAACAGATTGAATTCAATTTTGCAGGCGCTGTCGTTCAGCGGGATAAAATGCCAGCTTCCCTCCAGGCGGCTGAACGGACCTTCCTTCAATTTCATGGTGATAGACTGTTTCGGCTGGTAGACGTTTTCCGTGGTGAAGCTCTGCTTCAGGCCGCGATAGTCGATATGCACCGTGGCCACCACCCCGCCGTTGTCTTGCCGCCAAACCTCCGTGCCGCCGCACCAGGGCAGGTATTGCGGGTAATCTTCGACCCGCTCCACCAAATCGAACATCTGCTCCATGGAATAGCCTACCAGTACCGATTTTTCTACCTTCATAGCGCCCGAACGCCCATCTTTCGAAAAACTGCTAAAATACCCCATTTCACGGAAAAACTCACTCCCGTTCATGAGCATCGCCCAAAATAAAAAGGCCTTTCACGATTTTTTCATTGAGGAAAGATACGAGGCCGGCATCGTGCTCGAAGGCTGGGAAGTCAAAGCCATTCGCGCCGCACGGGCGCAATTGAAGGAAGCCTACGTCATCATCCGCGGCGGCGAGTTGTTCCTGATCGGCTGCCACATCAGCCCGTTGCCTACCGCTTCCACCCACATCAACCCCGACCCGGTGCGCACCCGCAAGCTGTTGCTGCACGCCGAGGAAACCAACAAACTGATCGGCAAGGTGGAACGCGCCGGCTTCACCCTGGTGCCGCTCAACCTGCATTACACGCGCGGGCGCATCAAACTGGAAATCGGCCTGGCCAAGGGCAAGAAACAACACGACAAGCGCGAAGCGGAAAAAGACCGCGACTGGCAGCGCGAGAAACAGCGCCTGATGCGCAACAAGTGATGAAAGTATTCGGCTTCGCGGGCTATTCCGGCTCCGGCAAGACCACGCTCATCGAAAAGCTGGTTCCCCGGTTCACGGCGCAAGGTCTGACGGTTTCGCTAATCAAGCAAACCCATCACGATTTCGACATCGACCAGCCCGGCAAAGATTCCTGGCGCCACCGCCAGGCAGGCTGCATGGAAGTGCTGGTGGCTTCACGCAAGCGCTGGGCGCTGATGCACGAGTTGCGCGACGCGGCGGAGCCGCCTCTGGAACAGCATCTGGCGCGCCTGTCGCCGTGCGATCTGGTGCTGGTCGAAGGCTATAAACGCGAACCTATCCCTAAGCTGGAAATTCACCGCAACGCCCAGCCCTTCCTGTTTCCCGATGATCCACATATCGTTGCGTTTGCAGGCTTTGCGCCGCCGAATATCACTCTGCCGTGCTTCGATCCGAATCATGCCGGGAAAATCGCCCAATTTATTTTGCACCACACAGGACTATCCGCATGAACGATACTAAGAAACCCGGCCTGCTGTCGGTGGATGATGCGCTCGCGCATCTGCTGGCGCATGCGACGCCACTCGCCGGGAACGAATGGGTAAACACGGAAAATGCATTGGGGCGCGTGCTCGCCGTTGCGCAAATTTCCACTGTCACCGTTCCGCCGTTCGACAACAGCGCCATGGACGGCTACGCAGTGCGCATGGCGGACCTGTCCGCACCGCGCCTGCGGGTCAGCCAGCGCATCCCCGCCGGCACGGATTGCCCGCCCCTGGAAGCGGGAACGGCGGCGCGCATTTTCACCGGCGCGCCGATACCCATGCATTGCGACACGGTAGTGATACAGGAAAACTGCCGTACCGAAAATGATGAAATCATCGTCGAAAAAGCCCCCAAAGCCGGCGACAACATCCGCCGCGCCGGCGAAGACATTGCCGCCGGCGCCGAAATCCTCAAAGCCGGAATCCGCTTGCGCCCGCAGGACATGGGGCTGGCCGCATCATGCGGGCTGGCGCGCCTGCCGGTTTACCGCAAGCTGCGTGTCGCCACCTTTTTCACCGGCGACGAGATCGTCATGCCGGGGCAGGCTTTGCAGCCCGGCCAAATCTATAACTCCAACCGTTTCGTGCTGGCGGGTTTTTTGCATAGCCTGGGATGCGAAGTCATAGACTTAGGCATAGTCCCGGATAATTTCGACGCCACCGTCGAAGCGCTGAAAACTGCAGCCGCCCAGTCCGACCTGATCCTTACCAGCGGCGGCGTATCGGTGGGCGAAGAAGACCATGTCAAGGCGGCAGTGGCGACCATCGGCCAGATCGACTTGTGGAATATCGCAGTCAAGCCGGGCAAACCGCTGGCATTCGGCAGCGCCGCCGGCACGCCGTTCATCGGCCTGCCCGGCAACCCGGTGTCGGCGTTTGCCACCTTCTGCATTTTCGTCCGCCCTTTCATCCTGCGCCGCCAGGGAATAACCCAGGTCGCGCCGCCCTACTACCCGGTGCGCGCCGCTTTCGACTGGAGCAAGCCCGACGGCAAGCGCCGCGAATTCCTGCGCGCGCGCATGGAATGCGACGAAAACGGCGCTCCGGTGGCGCGGATATTCCCAAAACAGGGTTCCGGTGTGCTAACCTCCTGTACTTGGAGTGACGGTCTGATCGAAGCGCCGCCCGCCACCCCGATAAGGCAGGGTGAAACCGTCAAATTCATCCCATTTTCCGGGCTATTCTGAGGATATAGGATGATTACCCTGCTCTACTTTGCCCGTCTGCGCGAGTCATTTGGCATATCCTCGGAACAAGCCGCGCCGCCCGCTGAAATCGCCGACATCGGCGCCTTGCTGGAATGGCTGCGCAGCCGGGGCGACGCCTGGCAAAATGAACTTGCGCCCGGCAAGCCGGTGCGGGTGGCGGTCAACCAAGCGATGGCGACCAATGCCACGCCTTTCGCCGAAGGCGACGAAATCGCATTGTTTCCGCCGGTGACGGGGGGATAAACGATGGTCAGGGTGCAAAACGAGGATTTCGATGTCGGCGCGGAAATCGCCGAACTGCGCCGCGACAACGCGCGTATCGGCGCGCTCGCCTGTTTCGTCGGGCTGGTGCGCGATCTCAATGAGGACGACAGCGTCTCGGAAATGTCCCTGGAACATTATCCCGGCATGACCGAAAAAGCCCTCGCGGAAATCGTCGCACAGGCTAGGCTACGCTGGGAAATTGCCGATGCGCTGGTTATCCACCGTATCGGTACGCTCAAGCCGACCGACCAGATCGTGCTGGTCGCAACCACCAGCGCCCACCGCCATGAAGCGTTCGCCTCCTGCGAATTTATCATGGACTACCTGAAAACCCAGGCGCCGTTCTGGAAAAAAGAACAAACCGCACAAGGCGCGCGCTGGGTAGACGCCAGGGAAAGCGACGACACAGCGAGGCAACGATGGAATGCTTAGAGGTTAGGGGCTAGGAGCCTGTCGGACTTAAAGGAATCGGCTGCAAAATGACCTGGTCGGTGCATATTTCCCCGCTTTTCAAACCAATATGAATAACTATTGGCTTGAAAAGCGGGAAAATCTGCCCTCGAC
>Ga0172380_10003027_pt1 | contig 24199 bp, 32 predicted proteins | sample Leawe162metaG_FD_119747 | JGI IMG/M metagenome (GOLD analysis project Ga0172380, IMG submission 119747) | Leachate microbial communities from a municipal landfill in Southern Ontario, Canada - Leachate well 162 metaG | ecosystem: Engineered > Solid waste > Landfill > Unclassified | place...
GCGCTCCTAATATCAAGGCCAACGGCCTTTTCGCCTAGAACAATGACAAACCCGGCCAAGCCGCCGACGATAGCTATCCTCGCGGCGAGGTGCAGGTAGGTTGAGAGTGTGAAGCTGTCCATTTTTAGCCCTTCCAGGGTGCGCCGTTGACAACCAACCAGCCGACCATCGTGATTAATAGGCCGATCAACCCATAGATGATCTTGTCCAGCCGGGCATGAACCCTGCCGAACGAATCCTTAATGTCGCCGTATCGCTCTGCGCACACTTTCTCGTGAGCTTCCAGCCGCGTGGCGTTCACAACTGAGGCAATAACTGGGTCCTTTTCCTCAGCCATTGCCTAAGCCATTCATTTCGGGGCAGTCTTTCCGGGCCTTCATCTGCAAAACTCCTATTTTGCGGTGCGGGAAGTCCTCCGGTTCCTATGTCCAGTAGGGACCGGGGGCGCTCTGTTTCGTATTTTGGGAATGACCTTTCGGGCCGGATGGGGGTAATATCCGGGGATGTCGTTTGGATTCACAAAAACTATCTTCGTTCTCGCTGGGGCATTTCTTTTGCTCGGACTGCTCAAATCCCCAGACAACGGTATGTGGCTCACGAGAGCCGCAGCGCCCGTTCTTGCTTACCTGTTCTTTATGGTCCCTGTGGTTATCGTGTTGGACCTGAGACAGTGGTGGAAGTGGAAGAAACTGGCCCGTCAGGAGGCTGCGAAAGGGCCGCACCAGCAAGACCAGCGCCCCCAGTCGTCAGAAAATGAGACAGCGCCATTACTGACCCCGCAGAACCGGGACCAAGTTTCTTAAGTTCTCGCAAAACCTGCCGCCCTTCGGGAGTCGTCAACAACTCGGCCTGACGCGCCGCGTACTTTGACGCATTTACATCAGCCCAATAACGACTAACCCGGCTTGGCGTTTTCCAAAACTCAACCGTTTCCATTGCAGCGGGGCCAAGTCCCGCACCCTCGGCGGCAAGTTCCTTCTGACCAGCTTGGGCAAACGCGGTGATGCTCTCGCCTTTCATCGCCTTACCAGTAGCGTCTAGGACTTTCATGAGGTCCAAAAACTCGCCCCAAAACTCTGGACGCCCCTCAAACGCGGCCTCTAGCTGCTTCCGCTTTGTGTGGTTTCCCATCACCGCTTTGCGGTACGTACCGCCGAGGTTAGTGATAGAGCCGGTTGATGAATCGGGTATGTCGTTGAATATTTGCTGCAAGTAGGACCGGGACAGGTCATCCCACTGTTGGGTTGCCCCCGCCTTTTCAAATGCGGCACGGGCAAGCCTTATATCTTCCGGCGAAGAACCCTTCCCAAAGATAATGCGACCGGCTTTTAGTGTGTCGTTGCCTTCAAGTTTTGTGACATCACCAACGACCCCATTTTTTAGGGCGGTGCGCGTCGGGACGTTTTCCTCGAATATCGCGCGGGCTTTGCCGTAAGCCGGGACGTTCGCGTCTGCGGTTGTTCTTAGTTCGTCTGCGGCCTCTTGCCACAAGCGGGCTTCGTTATCTCTACCTGCGCGGATTGCCACCTTAACTTCGTCGTCCAGCCATTTCTTTGCAGCATCGACAACAGGCATGGAATCGTTTGGCATTGTTTTGATGGTATCGGAGTAAGCCCTATTACCCTTAACGGATTCTATGGCTATCTTGATTCTCTCGCCAGACGGCCCCCCAGTGAGTTGGTCAATCGGGACAAATCCCTTTTCTGCTTCTTTATAGTCGGGGCGGGCCAAATCAGACAAGGACGCGCTCTCAGCATCAATCGCCTTTTTTGCGCCTTCAACACCAGAAGCCGAAGCCATACGCGGGCTATTATTTGGCGAGAGGTTATTTAGGACGCTATCAACTGCCGATCTGACTTGATCGTTTCGGCCTTCATAAAAACTCGTAAACTTTTCCTCTCCCTCGGTCGTGTTCGCCAATATCTTTTGACGGCGCAATAGCGTGCGATTGCCGGTTTCTTCTCCTGGGGTTAGCCGTATCCCAAATCTATTTGATGCCGCACGCAGCGCCGTTGTCTCGGGGATGTTATATGTTGGCGTGCGCCCGAAGTGTGAAAGACCTTTTGCGAACGCATTACCTAATAGTTGGGCTACACCCTGCTCTAACATAGCCCCGCCAGTTTGTGTCGCCCGACCAATCAATGATTTTTTCTCGCCTGTAATTTGACTGGCAAGGAGTTGGCGTGTCACATCGCCAGCGGCACCACCAGCCGCAGACTGCACTATCCCCGTCAGCCAACCTGGGGGGCCTTCGCCCATTGCAGCGATGCCTCCAATAGTTCCGCCAACCATAGGCAACGCGGGACCAGCACCACTCGCCACAGCCTTTGGGTATTGAGAGATATTGCCCATGCTTGTGGGAGCGCGGAGCTTCGGTTCTTCGTAATAGAACTTCCCATCGTCGCCCTGATAGGCAAGCCTCCCGTCCCTGTAGACATATTTATCAACGGCTTTGTTTAGCGATATTTCGGGGAATCTTTTCTGTGCAAAATACCGGACGCGGGCCATGTCATCCGTTGGCAATGACGCCGCCGCCTGACGAGAGACGGAGGCCATCCTTGTCGCGTCCTCAGTAATAGCCATAGGGGCCATCTTTTTGCCTTCCGGCATAGCACTCATGGTTTCCGTGACAGAACTAAACCAATCTTGAGGCGGAACTACGGGCTTTGCTGTCTGGTCTGGTTCGCCGTTGGCCTGTAATTCATCGAACCAGTTCACAGACCAAACTCCTCACGCAAGCGGGCCTTTACCATTTCTTTGATCGTGGATTCGTCTGCGCCTGGGTTTGCGGCTTTCATTTGCTGCGCGTACTGGGTGCCCTTCTGGTTAATCATCTGTGGAATTGTATCGAGAGGTATTGAAAATTGCTGCTTTTTATCAAGCCCGTTCTTTCTCGCGTACTGAGCGCGCGCGATAGATGCTGCAATTGCGTCGGACGAGGCTTTCATTTTTGCTTGAAACTCAATAGGGCCGTCACCATCAAACAAACCTTGCCCCGCAACGGGCATCTGAAGCATAAGTCGCGGCGCTTCATCTGCGCCGACTGTCGCTCCGGTTAGGTCTTTGATAGTTTGATTTTGGTTAGCCGCAGCATCGCGCCGGTATGAGGCAAAGTCACTCATACTACGTTTCGTGCCTTCATCTAACGGGACGCCCATCTTATCTTTAGCCGTTGATATTAAGTTCTCCCACCGCGTTCCTAATTGTTGATACTCAGGTTTATATTTTTCCTGTATGCCCTTCATTCTAGCTAAGGCGTCATTCCCTTGGATGACAGCATCCTCAAGTTTCGTTTGAGTTGGCTTTGTGAGAGCGCCGCTAAGGTCTTGCCCTCCGGTTGTCATTTCAAAACCACCCTGCCCATCTGACATTATTCTCATGCCGCTAGGTTTAGGAGCGTATTTGCCAGGGGCAGCCATGACTTCGGCGTCCGTCTTCATCTCAGGTTGGCCCGTCTCAAGATTAATAACCCAATCGCCGTTTAAGTTTGGCTTCTCAGGCGCAAACGGAGCCGACCCAATAACCTCGGTGCCGCGCATTCTCTGAGAGCCGGGGGCGAGCGTGTATTCTTCGGGCGCCGTAGGGAACAACTGAGACGCAACGCTCTTTGCTTGCAAGGCTCCATACAAATCATCGCCCAAGGCGGTACGCCCGAAGCTGCGTGTCATAGACGGACTCATAACAGGGCGCGCGGGAAGGCCGGGGGATTGTGTCGGATTGAATGACGGGTTTCCGTCAGGCCCCATTGTCATGCCGGGGTTAAATGCTCCGGGTCTGGCGGGGAGTTGTTTGTTGGCTCCGCTGAGCAAAGCATTCGCGGCGATGTCCTTGCCGAGCAACTGCTTCTTTTGGCTATCAGCATCATTAATGGCGCGGAAGTTCGCCATTGTCTGTGGAATAAGTGCGTTGCCGATGAACGTCAGCGCGTCGCCGCCTTTGCTTGCCATTAAACGCCCCCACCTTTGCCCATTGAGGACATTGTCTGCGGAATGAGCGCGTTGCCGATCTGGCCTAAGAGGCTTTGGTCTTTGTTTTTGTCGGGCGACGTTTCAGGGGTTGGTTTCTGTCCTAGAAGCGATTTCGGCGCGTACTGCTCGCCCATACCACCGTTGTAAAGACCGGCTGCGGGGTTCCACGGTTGGTCTTTTGTCGGCATACCGCCGCCGCCGATTAAGCTTTTCAGAATACCGGCCATAAACATATCGCTCATGCTTCACCTACCCTAAAGAAACGCCGCCGCCCTTACTGGACGAGCCGCCGTTACTTTGTGTTTGCCCGCTGTACGTTCCATCGTTCTGCTGCCCAAAGGTCTGCGTTCCGAGGCCGAGGTAGTTCATCAGGTTATTAATCCCACCCGACTGGATACCGCTTTGCGCGAGGACGTTGTTTGACATTCTATCGTAAGCGCCCATACGCATTTCATCGCCACGGAATCCGGTGTTTACGTCAAACTGCTGGCGATTGTTGGTCATGTTGTTGTTGAACGTTTGCGCCGCGAGGCTGTTCGCCGCATTGGTCGATTGTGCGCCGAAATCTCGGTTTGCGTCAGCCTGACCATACCCCGCCGCCGTGTTGAACCCTTGCTGACGTAGACCGCTTGTCAGAGCACCTAAGCCCCTTGAGGCGTCACCTTGATAAACTGCGTCAGCAATCGCCGCGCGATCCCCAAAGGCTCCTGATGCATCACGCCCGGCCCGCATAGCGTTCGATGTGCGGTCAACATTCGTGTTGTAGTCATTCACAGACGCGTCGATAACTTGGCTGTCCCAAGGGTTTTTGTAGGCGTCCATAAAAGACGCCCCAGTCTGAGCATTGACCGTAGGCGCGTTTACAGCATTAGGTGTTGCCCATTGCCCACCAAGGCGCTCTGACATATCGCCCAGGCCGTAATAACCGGCCCGCGTGTAATAATCCAAGCTGTTGTTGATGCCTTGCAGCGCATTGACGTTGCCCTGTTGATCTGCGGTGACACCGTTGGCCCCAAGGGTGCCTCCTGCCCCTTGATACTGTCGCAGCCAATCATCACCGATAATCGGCATTGACGTATTGCTGGTAGTCCCGCTGGACGTTCCAGATTGACTCTGGCTGCCTTTCTGCCCGCCCTTACCAATAGCCATTACGTCAAATCCTTATACATAAATGTTCCGCCGTGCGTGAAACCCGGGAGCCTTCGCGCCCACCCATCGCGCCCACCACCTTGAACGCGGGAAATACCGTTTTCTTTTGCGGTAGGCTCGATAATGTTTTCTTTCATGTGCATCAGTTCCTCTAGATCACCGCAGACCATAAAGTAGTTAAGTGCCTTTATTTTTGGGTAGGTTGTGACCTCAGTCAAAACGGCTGACTTTTCGCCGGTCCATAAGGTGAAGTGCCCCGCGCCCACCATCAGGCATATGTCGTCTATGGTGTGGGTGCCGTGGCATTGGTTTATGGCTTTCTCAAGTAGCGGCTTAGCAAACGCCCACTTGTCGAAAATGCTCACTTTTTCTGCCCGCTTTCGCTCACGTCAAACGTCATAGCCCCCACCCTGTAAAACGAGGGAGCCGCATCGGTCGTGATTTTGTATTTCAACTGACGCCCTTTAATCCTGACGGATAGGCGTTTGGTATTGGCTGTAATCGAGTACGGCCCGTAAGTTCTCTCAGGCCCTTGTGGGTAGTTCTTGGAATAGAACGTGATCGCTACCCCGCCCCTTAGATCATCAAAATCAGGGCGCACGCCTTTGACATAAGCGAACGTGTCGCCGCTGTTGATGTTGAAATAAGACGTTTCCAAAGAGGTCTGACGTGCAGCGCCATCATTTGAGAAGTCTTTTTCCTGGTAATAGATATTCCCGCTCGTATCGGTCGCGAGGGGGAACGGAAATACACCAGCATCGACGTAACAGGTTCTATCGTACAGGCCAGATACCCAAGTCTGACTCATGTAGTTATAAACGTGGTATCTTGAGCACTCGACGCCATCGCGTTCATCGGGATAGAAAAACCATACCTCAGACCTTGCGGCCAAGTGCGCGGCGTAAATCTTCCCACCCTGCACATCAGCGAGGTTGTCTCTAAAATCACGCTCTGACGGGTTCGACAGTGGCGTAGGCAATCCCCCGGCGTATTGGTAAAACTTGCCTTGCGTCGAAATCCAGAAGAACGCGCCGTTTACTTGAACAACCGCATTCGGTCCAACCAACCCACACCCCTCTCCAAGAAGGTCGAAGGCATAGACCACACTAGGATCGGGAACCGACCGCATCCGATATACAGCGGTATCCGTAAAAATCAGGTTCTCGCGGTTGCCCGCCATGCCCCTGATAATGCGTGAGCCGTGCGAGAGCGGCCACGAACCGGCGACGTTAGATGGCAGCGGTTCCCAATCTTGGTTATTCTCTTGCGCCGACCACCGTACTGTCATAGGGTCAAAGACCCCTGACGTTTTCGTACACCCGCACGCCACGAGGTTTCGCTCAGCGGTGACAAAAACAGACCCCGCGCTCGAAGGTGATCCGGGTATTGCGTTCGCTGTCGTCAGGACTTTGATGGACACGTTATCGACGCGCCCGTTAAAGGTTCCTCCCCCGTTGAAAATAAGGCTCTGACTTGTAGAGCTTGGGCTAAAGAACGTCCGCTTATAAACGCCGGTTGCGGTGATCGCAGCACCAACGCTTGAAGTGCCTATAAACGGCGTAATGGTCCCGCTATTGGCCGTTACGTCGAATCTCAGCAGGTGCCATGAGCTTCTGACAAGCGATACTGCTTGAGTAAGAGAATCCGCACTGCTCGCGGAAGAAGTCCCAGCGGCAAGGCTCCAACCCGAGCCGTAAACCCACGTCCCCGACGATGAAAAGTCGCCCGTATTAACGATTTCCGACGACGATATATTCGGAGACCATTCATAAATAGCACCCCAATTCGGGTTTGCGATGAGGTTCTGGCCCCATTGTGCAAAAGCCCATGTTCTAAGGTCGAGTTCCTGTGAAGACGCAGGAGCACCGTAACCGCCCGTCCCAAATCCGCCCGTTCCATAGCCTAACCCGCCAAGGTTCGACGGCCTGCCGGGTGCAAGGCCGTATTCGTAGTTGACTGTCCCACCCACCGCAGCCGTTGAAATCGTCGGCGCGGCGGAAGCCGTGAAAGTGTAGGACGAAGACGAAATAACCGACGCAACAGGGTAGCGACCGGATAAATCAACCCCCGCAGCCGACGACACTCCAAAATCAACAAGCTGATCCACGGCGAGGTTATGCGTATCATCTGTGACGGTGATCGTGCTCGAACCACTCGATACCGTGAACGGGTTTGTAAGCTGCCCCCGCTCAATAACCGGGGTTAGGTCGTATAACGTCCCGTCCTGGTCAGCGACTTGAAGCCGTAAGTGTGTCCCTAAAGCCGCCCAACCCGTTCGCGTTAGATCGGACCACAACAGACCGCCACGGCATATCCCCGTAAGCGCGCTCGTACTAAACAACTCTTGGCCGTAGATGGTCTCCATCTTGCCATTTACGGAGCGTATTTTGTCGGCTGAGATGTAGTAAGGCTGTGCCGCCAGTTCGCTTTCGTCTTTGACAACTTGGGCGATAATAGGCGACGTAGTGAACATCTAGCTTTTCTGAATCCCGGCGATGATTTCAGCCTTGCGGGTTTCATCAAACGCGCCGTATGCCACCATAGCTGTGAGGGCGAGGTTCATCTTCGGGCTGCCAAGATTGATCCCTGTAGGACCGGCCCCGGTTGCAATGGCTTCGCTGATGAAAAACCGCACGTTTGCTTTTTGGGTCACGGTCAGGGCTGTGAGGTTTAGGCTTTCAACATACGCATCAACCTCAAAGCTATCCAAAAGCGTTAGCTCTGCAATGGTGAAGCACTTGCGGAATTCATCGTATGTGAGGCCGGTTGTTTTTCTCTTCGGGGCTTCAGCTTCGGGGTCTTCATAGCCCCCCTGCCCATCGTCCTTGGCGTTGTGCTTTGTTCCGCCAGGCACTTCTTGAAATTCATCACCAGACCATTCCTCGACCGTCGCGGGCGGGAACAAGGCTTTGTATGCGTCTACCGATTCCGCAATGCGCGGGTCCATCACATATCCGCCGTTGATGTGCGCAAATGTCGCCATGCTATTCGTCCCAACTGATGCTGATATATCCATCTCCACCGGCACCAGCGGCGTATTGAGCGCCAGCCGCCGAAGCGCCGCCGCCACCGCCGCCGCCCGCTTTCCCAGCTGCGCCTACAACCCCGGCTGAGTTTCCGCCAATCCCGCCCCCAAAAATGCCCGAACCACAGCCAAGCTCACCCGACGTGTGGACGGTCCCGCCGTAGCCCACAACCTCAATCAGAGGAGCCGTTCCCATCGCGTCATAAGCTTTGGTTCCTGTCGGTGTGAGGTTCGCTGATTTTCCAGCAGTGATGCCGCTGGCCGATGCGTAGGGTGCACCTGCACCACCCGCCGAAGCGCCACCTGTTCCGCCTGCCCCACCCGCGATCCCACCACCACCGCCACCATAGCCTGTCGTCGGATTGCCGACACCGCCGACACCGCCCGTCCCGTATGGAGTACCTGAACCACCACCACCACCACCGGCATTATTGCCAGTAGCAGCGGAGCCGTTACCACCTTGGCCACCTGCAAATTTTGTGTCTCCGGTTCCGGAAGTCGTCCCACCGGCCCCGCCAACTTCGGACGATGCGAGGCCCTTCGTCCCGCCGTTCGCCGTGATTAATGAATCCACGGACGTAACGCCGCCGTTTCCACCATCAGAACCAGCAGTACCAGCAGCACCGCCAGCCGCAACCGTGCAGGTGTAGGACGTGCCCTTTGTCAGAAGTACGTCTGACTCACTACATGCACCAGCCCCGCCAGCACCGCCGCCGCGTGTGTTTGTGGTCCCACCACCACCACCACCACCGCCGCCGATGCTGCGGATTTTGTGCATCCCCGTTTTTTGGGCAATAAACGTGTATGTGCCAGCGGTCGTGAATTCAACAAAGCGGCGCTGTGCTCTTGCAGTAGCGACCATTAGACCCATCCTCTCGTTGCGTCAGCATCTGTAATTGTGAATGTCTGATCCCCGTCAACCGGGAACGCGGTTGTGGTTTGGCCGTTGATGATTCCAGACAGAAAACTTGTCCCCGCGCCAAATATGGAAAGCTCTATCTTGCGTAGGCTGCCAGTAGGCGTTGGGGTGGCAATCGTCCCACCGACCGGACACGCGTAAGACGCTCCGGCGGCGGCTGAGAAAGACGCCGATTGCAAACCGCCGTTAGTTAAGCCGCCGTCACCGACGCTAATATCAAGGGAGTCGCCGTTATCGGTGAGGGTGATAGCCCCGCTCGCCGTGATGGCGTCGATGAGGTAAGCAGCAGTAGCGCCAGCATCTACCTTTACCGTGCCTGTAGCGCCAGGAATGGCCGCAGCGGCGACAGTCGCATCAAGGTTGTTCTTATCAACCAAATCCCTGGCGTTCGTGAGGATGATTGAATCAATGACGTTGGGAGAAGCGAAGTAGCAATCGACGGAATCGCAAAACACAGACGCCTTGCGCCCGTTCGGAATAGCTACACCTGCCCCGGCAGAGGTTTTAACCGTGATGGCTTGGCCAGTCGTGTTCCAGATGATCGGCCACACCCACTCAACCGAAGGCACCACGAGATTAGCAGCAGATGAAAGCGATCCCGTAAGCTTTAGGATGGAGACTTGGCCGCTATTCGTCGCAACGTAGTTTGTCCATGAAAGGGTGGTATTCCCCGTCATGGCGACGGCTTCGTAACCCTTCGAACCACGGTCAAAGAGGCGGAATAGCTCGTTTAGCTTATCATCGCCCCACGTGTTTGAGTTCGAGCCTTGGCTTTGCTGCCGTGCCCCATATCTCGAAGTCGCTGTATCTGTCATACCGCTGATCCGTCTGCATAGCGCCATACCCCATCGGCATCAGCCCATGCGGGTTTTGACGTGTCTGTGATGTAGCGTGTGAGAAACTTCACGCGGTCGCCGGTCTTAAGATCGGCTATCGCGGAGGGTGTGAATTTCAGCCCGGAGAGTTGCTCTGCGATGTACTGTTCGATGTCTTGGGGGGAGTTACTTGCCAGCCCCATTAAATGACGCTCCGAATATCAATGCTTGAACGGATAGGCGCACCCGACCAGCGATCTAGGGTGTTGTCGTCAACGATGTCTTTCACGGCTTCGTCAAACGCACCCTTCCAGACCTGTATCCGTCCATCGTTTTCCATATGCGCCGTGATTTCGATTAGCGCGCCGTATAGGAGGAGGTCGGGGTACTTGGTTAGGAGGAGGTTCGAGGTGTTGGAATCGCTCAAGGGCGTCGGCGCGGCGTAATAGAACATCTTCACGACTTGGACCGAGGACGGGATAGGGCGAAGGTAGAGCGAGCCACCAAAAGCAGCGTAAGCCGATGGCGAGCCACCAACAGTGCTTGGATTGTCGCTAATCAGGGTGGACAGGTCTTTTTGCGCCAGGACCACGTTTGGATTTGTCTGGAGCACAAACGATTTCGCCATAACGTAATCAGATGGGAGGCTGATCGTTTCCGTACCGCTTACCGTAGAGACAGAGGTCGATGTCTCGAACTCTTTGGTTTTTAACCTCCGCACACAGCGGCGCTCAGCTTTGGAAATGGCACGCTTTACCGCGCCCTCAATCGGGCCGGGGGTGTAGTCGGTTACGTCCGCGACAAGATCATCTCTATCAATCGTGTCTAGGATTTCAGTCTGTAGCTTGGCGTAGGTATCAATAGCCATCAGAGGATAACCAACGGCGATGCACCAGCCATGAGGCGGGATTTAATCCCTACGTCAGTGGCCTTGCGCTTGCCGATCTTGCCGCCGCCCGTTCTGAGGTGGCTATAATCAATGTCGTCTAGGAACGAGTTGTACTTGTCGATGTCGTACCAGCCGCTTTTGGTGGGGTCGTATCCGGCCTTCTTCTTAAGTTCACCGTCGAGAACGCTGGGGATTGACGCGACAACTCCGCCGTACTTACGCGCAGACCATCCGCCTGTGCTTTTCCACTCGTTCGCCTCGCGTTTGTTCTTTTCGATATTCTGCGCAACAATCCAATCCGGAACGGTCGTGCGAAAGTGCATGAGTCCGTCCTCGATTTTCATATATGTGGATTTGTGCGTAACCGGATCGCGTGAAAGCAGATACCAGTTTGGGTCGGATGTGTTGTGACGCATGGGGCTCCGTAAAATAAAAGGGAGGGGTTTTGAGGCCCCTCCCCGTTATCAGGCTATGCGGTCAGCCTTAGGTTATGCCGTACACCGCCGCATGGGCGCTTGGGGCGTCCGGTGCGAGGGTGTATTCGGAGACGATGAACTCGCTCGTCGCGTCCCCGGTTTTCGCAAGCTTGTTGACCTCGAACCCGCGCAAGGTCGCCACAGAGACGTGTTCGGTGTCGATCAGGAACGCAGCCTGTTTGAGGAACGTACTGGCCTGGATCGCCAACTGACGGTTAACGACAACGTCAACAAGGCCGAAGTCGGACAGCCACTTGTCAACAGCGCCGTTCGCCGTCGCGGGCGATGTACCACCAGCGTCCTGACGCAGCGGAGCCGTAGACGGCGCCGTTGCCAGAGCAAGCCCGGAGAACTTGCGCTTCAACGCCGGGGGCACTTCCAGCATGTTCGGACGCCCGCCGTCCTCGTAGGCCATCTGATGGGCCGACGCCAGTTGCTCATAGGTCATTGCCGTTGAGCCGGTAAACGCAGCCACGGCGCTTGAGCCGTCACCCGTTGTGGGCATAGCCGACACAGCCGAGGAAACGCCGGTGCCATTGGTGATAAAGGACGGCAACCCGCCCAAGGTACGCGTACCGCTGCTACTCTTGGCTTGGTTGGCGTGTAGCACCACTTCCATGTCGCGGCGCAGTTCCAAGCCCTTCTTCATGCGGAGGCGGATCAGCTCGTCAGATCGGCCCGCGAGGTCAACGTTCTGCAACGTTCCGGAGACGCCGTAGTCCTTTTCCGAGATTTGCAAGATGTTCCCGATACGGGTTGTCGCGGCGGCGGTCGATACCGTGACAGTGCCACCTTCCGGGAAGGAGTTGATGGTTGACGGCGAAAGGTCATCGGTCTGCCATTCATGATTGATGGCTTTGGCCTTCGTCTTGCGCGCGGCAGAGAAAAGCGGGGTTTCGTCGGGGGAAATCAAAGTAATGGTGTTCGCGAGGTCTTCACGCGCACCAACGGTCAACGGTACCGTAACGGTACCCTGAACAGCAGCCATAGTGGGTATCTCCTGGTTTAACGCCGTGCGGCGGCTTTGGCTCTATGCAAAGCGGTCGCGTTATCGACGCTGGGGTTTTTACGAAAAGCTTCATCCAGGAGACGGAGATTCTCAGACTGCGGACTGGCGGTTGACTTGGCCCCGGGCTTGAACGGCGCAGGCTTGCCCCTCACCGCAAGTGCGGCTTTGGGTTTGGCTTTTTGCAGTTCGTCCCATTTGCGCGCCTTATCAATCACGATGATTGCTTCGGGAAACGCAATTTCCCCCATTAAACCAGGGGGAACGTTGGGGTAGTTCTCGGTCACGTAGCTTGTGATCGTATCAAGTCCAGCCGTTAGGGCCTTCTGGTCTTTCCACGCCGGTTCATACTCGCCGGAGTTTAAGACTTCGAACGCTTTAGCCATTTGAGCTTGCTTGGCTTGCGCCTGCTGCTGCTCAACTGCCTTTTGCGCTTGGCTCATCACGGTTGTTTTGTATTGCCAGTACGCCTGAATCTGCTGGAATTCCTCCGGGGTTTTAGTCCGGGATAGTTCCATCATCTGATCAGGTGTCGGAGGCCGTTCCTGCAACGAAGCAAGTTGCTGATACATGCCGCTAACCTGCTGCATCACCGCGTTGTGTTGAGCCATGAGGCTCTCTTTCTCGGCGGATAGTGCTTGGGTTTTGCGGGTATAATCAGCGTGTCGGAGATGACCCTGGCGCATTTCCCCGATGGTGACCGTACTGCCATCGGGTAGCTGGGTTTTCGCGTTGTCGTCTGCGAAGCCAGTTTCCGATACTTCCGGTTCATCTGTGGGTTCGTCGGTATCCGTCTCGTCTTCCGCTGGTAGTTCTTCCGCGACTTCCCCACCAAACTCGTCTTCTTCGTCTGGGTTGTCGGGGTGGATGATCGCGGTATCTTCCACGGTGGCTCCGGTCTCGGCCAACTTGGCTTTAACGGCGGCTACACCCTGGTCAAGCGTAAGCGCGCCAGTCCCTTGCGGGGTGTTGACGTTCATTTAGTCCTCAATTCGTAGGGGTTTGAGCCTCAGAATATTCGAGTGATTTTTTCAACCATCGAGGTCTGAAACTCCTGGCCTTGCTTGGGGTTTAGCTTCCCAAGCGTCAGCACAGCTTCGAGATGGCGCTCAACACCATCAATCACGTCGAGAGCCACGGCATAGCGATACCGGCCCACATCATCCTTTGCGGTACATCCGCGCAAAGCGGTGACATAGGCGGCGCGTATCGTCTCTAGGCTCTCTTTAAATATTGCGTCCTGTAGGAGGTGGTGGGCGCGCTCGGCGCGCTGCTCACGCGTTAATTCCACGCAACGCCTCCGCATGGTTATCGTCAATCGGCTTGCCGTCCCAATCATCCACAACGGAGGTCGGATTTACGCCGTTCAACCATTTCTGGATGGATAGGAAGCACACGCCCTCTTTCGGCGCTCTCGCCACATGAAACTCACCAGGGGCCACAGGGACAACGTCACCCGGCTTAATGGCTGTCCCGGCTTCATCAAGGATCAGTTCACCCGAGAGCACGACCTCGACCGAATCAATGTTTGGGTGCGAATGCTTCGGGGCCGAGGACAGCGGCTCGCCAATGAACATTTGGACTTGAAACTGGCCGTTCCGGTACAGCGTAATTCCAGAGATTTTACCAATGCGCGAGATAGCCCCACCCGGGCACTGGATCGGCTTGTGGGTGAGCCACCAATGCGCGAAGTCTCTGACGTTAGGCTCTGCTACCGGGTACATCATCAGTGCACACCCTGACCTTTGACCTTGGGGATATTCGTATCAATGCCGCTGGCCTTCATATGGGCTTTGAACATTTCGAGCATGACTTCGAGGTCTTGCTCTCTCATGCCCAGGATGTAATCCAGCGTGTTGTCTTTGTCGGCTTTGGCTTGGGCCGACTGCGCGCTAATGGCGGCTGTATCAACCTTGGCCTTCGCACCGATCTGCGCCGACACAATCTTGGGATCAGGCGGGGGCGGTTGCGGGGGCGGCGGTTGCCAGTCCATCGGCAGCGTCTTGAAATACTGATCTGCGTTCGTCGCCCCGGTGGTCTCAACCATGTTATTCAGGGCATGGGAGTACATCGGCAGCGAAACGATGGGATTGTTCGGGCCAAACTTGAGTAAGATTTCCTCCATCTTGCTCAAGATCATCGCCCCAATCTGCATATCGCGCTCGCGGTTGCCCGTACCCAATCCGGTATTGACCGTAACGTCCCAATCTTCCAACTCAGCCCAGGCGCGCGGGTCGATCTGCTTCTCGGTCCCGTTCATCTTCACCATGCGGGCGAAGTCCTGGCGGCGCTTCAAGATGCGCAAGATGGCGCGGCCTAGCTTCCTCATGCCACCAGCAGCCCAGGTGCGGGCGATGGTTTCCATCTTCAGCTTTTGGGCTGAGTCAGCGAGCTTGGCCGCCGTGGCGCTTTGGTTCTGCAAAACCTCAGGGTCGAGTCCTAGAGAATTTCTACCGGCCCCGGTTCTGTTCTCGGCCTGTGAGTCCCAATAGCGCATCAGTTCAAGCGATTGGCCCGCTACAAATGGAACCGTGACGTTACTAACCGCGTCGGGCGCAGTAGCAAGAATAATCCCGCCAGGAGATTTATTCTGCACATAAGGCAACCCCGCCTCTCCCCCCACCAATCGACTGACAATAACCGCCTGTTGAGGTGCGTTGGTCAGGTAGATGTTATCCATCGTCTGGCGGGCAAGCACCGTCTGCACCCGCTGAATCTCAATCAGGTCGTCGGCGGGGCACCGTCCGAAAAACAGGTGCGGCAAGGGGATCGGGCAGAAGTCGCAGAAGTAGCACTCATCCTCAAACGGCTTGCATTCGAGAATCTCAATCTGTGACGCCCATCCACCCGCTACAAAATACCATTCCTTAAGTCCCGTCCCGTCCTTGTCGCAAAGGATCGTCCCGGCGTGTACCGCCACCTTTTTAAGCATGGGGTCGCCGGTATAGGCATTAGAGCCGATCTGGTTAAACGGCTGGCGAACCTGCGCTTCGTTCGAGGCTTCGGACTGACTGTAAGACGGCAGGCGCTCCACCACCTCGGGGTCGTATCCCTCGGCAATCAAATCCCCAACGCGCTTGTACGTGCGGTGGGATTTCAGCGCTGCGCTTTCAAGCGAGCGTGCGTCCTTGGAGATTACAAATTCCTCGGGCGGTAACACCTCAAACTTGACGTGGCTCTTGTCGATGGTCTGGCGTGCGACGACCGTATGACGCCCCGTTATGGGGTCTTCCTCGTGCGCGGTTAACTCAAGGCCCTGCTGCTCAAATTGGATTACCGCTATGACAAACTGTAATTCGTCTAGGTCACGCTGAACGAACTCTTTGTGTTCCTTCTCTTCTTCCCACCAGACCTTGAGCACGCCGACCTTGTTAACGAGGCCATCGAAGCCCCAGCCATAGGCTTGGTTCTCAATCTCGTTATCAATTCTGAGGACCACATCGTTGACATAGTCCGTAGCGGCTTTGGCGGCTTCTTCGTCGTGGATCCCCTTGGCCGCGTAATCAATGATCTTGCGACCACTAATCATCGTGCGTAAGAGGCTGGGCAGGATGAACCCGATGTAATCCGCCACCACATGAATAACCACGGTCGAGCGGCCCTCAATGGCGGGCACATCGTTCATTTCCCCCATGAAGTACTCGTAATTGAGCACACGCTCGGGGGCGATTTCGCTGTCGATATACGTCAGGGCGTCGCGGATTTCGTTGCCGACAAGCTCTTTAAATTGCTCGTCCGTCATACCCTTAGGCGCGTCTGATTCAGGGGCTTGCTCGTATTCGGTCCCTTCAACGTCAACGCCGTCTTGGTCTAGCAGTTAAACAACTCCTGGCATTCTGTAGTTAATGAGGGCGTCCATAGTCTGGTTCACCGCAGCATGGCGCAGCATCATCACCGCGTAACGCGTCGCGGCCATCAAGTCGTCGCCCTCTTTGACAATCTTGCCGTCCTTACGATGGTAGAGCCTAAACTCCTCCCACCAATCGTTGAGATGTTCGGATACCTTGAACCGGCCCGTTTTCATGCGGTCCAGGAGGTCCATAATCCCAGCCTCTACACCGTTCGACCCATCAGGCCACTCGGCTTTGTCCGATAGCATATTCACGCCCTGCGCCGTGTATTGGTCAGCAAGGGCCTTGCCTGATCCTTTATCGTGCTGCAAGCCGTCATGCGGCCACGCTACAGGTATCCACTTGCCCTTCGCGTTGATCGCGGCGGCATGGACAACAGGCGTTTGCTCTTTCGCGCGGTATGCGTCGTAAACATGAATACAGTCACCGTCTCTATCCCAAGCAAGCCACACGGCTGCTGTGGGATGGTCCCACCCGAAGTCTAAGCCGCATATCCTAGCCCAATGCTTCGGGATATTTGGCTGCGGCTCCTTAATGCTCGCTTCCGTTACCGGGAACACACGGCCACTGCCTAGCGTAGGTATGCCCTTGGCCCGGGCTTCGCGCTCATGCTCCGGATAGCCAGCGATAATCCTGGCCCGTTCCTCCGGGGTATAATGCTCCGCGTCATCAATCGTCATCGTGGTAACGTGACGGTCGGGCGACTTATCCAAGAGGAAACGCTTCACAACTTCAGACATGCCCTTGAGGGGCGTGAAGGTCATCCACACGATGCCTTTGGTGGCATTGGTGCGGGTTACACCTTCGGTATAAATTCCAGCGTCCGGCTCTTCGTCAAACCATACCCAATCAAGGGTCTCGGCCTGCCACTTCTCGCGGCCTTTCTCATAGGACTTAAGCGTGATCTGACTCGTACCGCCCGATACGTGCTTAATCTCAATCGTATCCATCAGGTCGGCCACGCCTCGCGATGGCGACCAATCAATGATCCTATCCTTTGGGATAGCACCCGTACCTACATCGGTATGGCGCCCCATGAGGATGCGCTGCACTGAGTCACGGATGGTCTCACCCGTAACGCCAGCGGCCCAACCCACCGTGGGCTTATCAAATCGTTTGCCCTGCCAGTCCTTCGGGTACAGGCCCGTTGCATGTATCGCCGCCTCAAACCCACCAGCCAAGGTCTTACCAAGCTGGTTCCCCGCCATGAACAGGCGCTCGCGGTGATCCTTGCCAGCCGCGTGGAACTCAATCTGCTTAGTGTACGGGCGGTAGAGCGATAGCTTCCGCGTGTTCAATCGTCTGTTTAGCTCCGTCTCCAGCTTCACCAATTCGACCAGTGACGGCATGGTAGGCGGCGCGCAGGGTGTGGAGTCGTTCGATAAGTTCATCATCCGTCAATTCTTCGACCGCGTCGATTTTGACATTCATTTCCTTCGGCAGAATGGAGGCGATCACCTTCACATACTCTGCGGGTTTGTCGGCCCTCATGGATTGAATTGCAGCCTCACCATTGGCCTTGAAATCTTCGTGTAGGGCCTTGAGGAAGTCCTCGCCCAACGCGTTCCTAGAGCCTTTGGGGCGACCCTTGGGGTTACCGGATTGGCCGGGCTTGTAGAGGTGTGCGGGCTTCTGTTCCGCTTCTGTAGGATCAGTTTCGGACATTCGGCCACATCACTCTGAACAAGAAGCATCCGAGCCAAAGCGTTGCCATCCGTCGCGGCAGATTATCGGGCGACAATTCAAACCCAAGATTCAGCCGGAACGGATAGATAATTACAGAGATATTAAAGTCTCTCATTAGTCGGGTCTACCGCCGCCCTTGAGGTACATCTCAATTAGTTCCTGCTCGTAATATTCAACCTCGTACAAGCCAGGAGCGGGTTGCGGCTTATACCGGTCTTCTGCTGGACCCCAGATTTCGAGCGCGGAGCGCATCCAGTCTTCCGGGACACTAAAGCCGCACGTCTTTTGTAAAAATTCCGTGGTCGCGGCAACCGCTTCGTCGTCACTTACCTTTTCGGTCGCGAATTTAAGCATCCACTGCGTTAACTTAATCATAGCCGACTGCCGCTGTGCAGGCAGGAATTTCAACTGGGTGCACTCGCTCAGCGTCGCGGCCGTTTTGTAAATTTCGGTGGTTAGGTTGTCTGCCATGTGGCCTTCGGGAATAGGGGTTCAATGTCAGCGGAGCGGCGCTTGTAAGCAACGCGCTCAACTCCACGCTCGTTTATTTCCCACTTCAGTTTGTCGCGCTCTAGCAATTCAGCGGCCTGGAATACGGCGTCAGGGCCAGACCCCAACTTTAAATACGGACAATCCCGAACTAATTCCTCAACGGCCCCGATACGCTTCCAGTTTACAGATTCCCACCTATCAGATGGTTGGCTGTAAAGTTCGTGGAAGCTGTGCGGCTCCGGATCAGCACGGCGGTCAAGTCGGGCGCTCATGCTAACAGCCCTTACCTTTGCCCTTGGACTTCTTCATGGGCTTGGATTTCTTCGTCATAAACGTGGCTCCGTTCCGGTCGAATGATTGCATCTCGGGTGGCTTAGGCTTCTGGGCCCATCTATGTGGGTTGTAGCCAATAGGCTCGGGCTGGCGATGCAGCGGCGTACCGTTGTGGTCGTAGAGTCCGGTCCATGTGTCGCGGTCGGGTTCATGGTACGTTTCAGCCGTGTGGGCTGTGCCCCATTCGTGGAACACAGGGCCGGAGCGGTAACGGCTCATTGCTTCAATTCCTCAACTCAATACTGAACACCGGGGCCTGACCATACTTCTCGTTCTCCGCAGGGTCGGCGTGGATGCCCATGCCAGCAGCGACCATAGCTATGGCTGAATGTTCGGGGTTGCCGTGCACCTCAATCTTGAACGGGTCGATCTTGCCGACTTTAATCTGTGCATCCCACGTCTTCATGGAATCCTCAAACTCGTACACGGATCGGGCCATGTGGTGATTGGATATAAAACCACGGTTCCAACCGGAGTTGAGCTTGACCTCAAACGGGCTCCACGTTTTTTCGATGTGCGGTTTGTCATAGGCGTAGAGCTTTGGACTGCCGCCAGGGTTTGGCTTCGTGGACCCATCAATGCCAAACAGATGGATATGTCTAAACCCCAGGCCGACCGCCAATCCTACAGCACGCAAACCAATAACCGACGCTCCCGGCACGTTCGCCCATTCTTCGTGAGCAAACTCAGTCTTGAGCATTTCCGATTCCCCAAGCCCTGCGGCGGCGTGCCACATATAGGCTCTGGGGTGGTCTTTGAATTTGTTTAGTGTGTCGTCGTGGCATTGGCTGGCAATAAGGTACTTGGGATTAACCCAGAACTTTCCAGCCTTCTTGCGTGTCGCTTTGCTCTCAGAAAGAGCTATGTCAATGTACCCTGCCACCCAATCTTTCGGATCGAGGAGGGCTGCGTAGTCACACCGCAAACCACGTTTTAGCAGCCAATCGTGGCTCTTGTTCACCGCGATAACCCTGGCCCCTCGCGTGATCAAACGGCGTAAGGTGCCCACGTTGTCCTGTAGGCTCGGCCCCCCACCAACGATGCATACAACCGATGGCTTTTGCCAATCGCCTGAGTCCTCAGAGTTGACCAGCCTCAAAAAGCTTTGCATCCCAAAGGTCTGACCACGCCTCACGCGGGCCAAATATTCCTCGGGCGGTACGCGGCCTCTCCCGCTGGGGATAACCTCTCGCAATCCACGCGGTTCGCCGTAGACAGGCGGCGGCTCAATTCTCTGGGCATTGAAAAACGAGGTGTCGATTAACATCCCCGTTGTTCCCATGATGCCTCAAATGAAAAGGCCCCGCAGGTTTCCCCGCGAGGCGCAATAATCCACTAGATAACATACGCTGAGTTTCTTGGTTTGCTAAGTCAAGTGGGTTTTTGCATTTTCAGCGGGCTCCCACCGAACCATATAATCCATGATTTCATCAGCGGCCTCTTCAAGGCTATTGAAATACATAACCACTGCGCCATCCTTCTCGGGGTCGAGAGACTTCAAGAACGGCGAGAGATTTTTAGCAATGGCCGCGAGGACAGTACTAAAACCACAATTAACCAAGTGGTCTATGTCCTTCTTAGTTTGCTCTACTCGCTTGGCCTTCAAATCGCCATTAATTTCATTCAGAACATGCTTCTGCACGCTGACTTTATACGGCGGTTTTGATTGTAGCTTGGCCATATGCTCGTTTAAATCAGCGAGCGAACCTAGCCCAGCGTCAGAAATTTCAACAACTGTTGCGCCGTAGTCGCTGACGTAGCTGTATTGCTCTTTCACGCCGCCCTCCGCTCCTCAAACTCCTTGCGAATGGCTTCCGCCTTCGGTCCTCGCAACCATTGGGCAAGTTTAATGAGTCCCGCCCGTAACTTATCCCGCGCTCGGTTCTCCATGCTCTGATAAACCGCCACGTTGATAACTGCATGAAGGACGCGGGGGCCGACCTTCTTGATCTCCTCACTGGCAGCGCGCAGGCAGGTTTCTGCCAACTCCACATCAGGTGGTAGCAAACTCTCTTTCTCCACAAACTGCCCCAATGTGCCTTGCATGTGGGATTTGGGATGCACCACGGTCCACCACCCGGCGAAGGTCACGCCAGCATCGTGGAGTTTTTTCGCGGTGTCGTAGTGGTCGCTCAACTGCCCTTGCCACATTAAAACGCCTAGGGCGGTCACTGAGCCCGCCGGATCGGGCATGGGCCAACCGTCCCTTTGCGCTCCTACAGCCATCATACGCTTCGCCCGCAACTCATCAGTCCCTAAATCAAACTTAGGCTTCACCTCTTTACGGCGTCCACCTATGGTGCGTTTGTCGATCTTGAAGCGTTTAGCCATCTAATTTAATTCCTCAAAAATGTTTCGGTGAAACAATCTATCCACAACACGTGTCTAGTCAGGTGGGGATGCGGCGTCGACCATAGCTTGGAAAATTGCGACGCAATCCATCTCGTCGGCCAGATTTAGCAACATGGCGGCGTGGATCATATCTTCTGTCGGCTTGTGGGTAGCGCGAATGGCGGCGCTGGCGCACGAAACCCAATACTTTTTGCACCCGTCTTTGAATGGTTCGGGGTGCGGTTGTCCTTTCCATTCGTGTTCGTAAAGCGCTTTCGCCACATCAATCTCTTTCTCTGTCGGTTCTCTTTCCATGATCTAACCTGCTGCTATGTGGCGTTCGGATTGCGTAGGAGTCGTTTTAAGGGCCACCAGCATCATGCGGCGGCGGTAGGTGTACATTTCCAGCCTATCGCTCAACTCCTGCCATGCGGGCCACCAGGGGCTCTCTGTCGGCTGTGTTATCAAAACATGCCGCGCCACGTCCGCCGGGTAAGTCACCACACGTTTCAGGTACGCCACCAACTGCGTCTCCATGTCCTGTGTCGTCTGCCCCGCTTGCGGTCGGGTCAGAGCCTTCAATTCCGTCAGAAGGTCTAGCGCTTCGTTCCCGGAAATCGGCGTCAATGACTGTTCCAGAATCTCCGATGCTCTCCGGATTTCCGCTGGGCCGTGCAATCCGTTCAGCCTGTAAGCCTTGATTTTGCTGTCGCCCATCGCCTGGAAAAACTCCGGCTTTAACGAGGATCGAATCGCGGGCGGCAGAGACGCTTCCACGATGCGCCCCGCTTGTGTTGGGTTTGCCCCAGCTACGGCGACGGACAATGTCGGCAGCGCCGCGCCTGAGCCACCCGTTGAAAGCGCCGTCCCAATCTTTTTTGACGGGCTGCTTGGCGTCAGGGCCGTGGAAGTGTTCGCGGAAGGCGTCGGCCTCGGTGTCGACGTCTGAGGTGAGGAGGTTGAGTTTTGTTCCGGCGGTGTAATTTTTTTGGCTGGGCTTCCAATCGAGGGCAAGGCGGGTTCCTTTCGACTTCGGGGGGCGTTCTACACTTCCTTTAGGAAGTGTTTCTGTCTCTGCTCTGTCTCTGCTCTGTCTCTGGTCCGTTTCATTCACCGTTACTGAAACGTTTCGTTGTCGTTTCCGAAACTGCTGGACACGCTCCGTTGAAACGTCCGATTGGTATTGCCAATCGTTCCAGTCGTGGGGGGAGATACCCTCGGGGGTTTTGTCGAATAGCCGCAGTTCCAGAAACGTTTCTATGAGCGTTTCGCACTTGGTCACGGCTTGGCGCATACGGAACGAAACATCCTCAATCGACGGCAAAACCCCGCCGTTAGCGTTTGCCAGCGCGACGAGGTTTAACCACGGCCTGACAAGCCGATCCGGCAACCGCTGAATCTTGGGGTTGTCCACTATGGTGTTATGGATGCGGAACCAGGGGCGCGGCCTAGCCATTCTGTTTGTCTGCCCCCTGAGCCGCAGCCTCTACCTTGTGGTCGGGTATGGTCATTAGTAGTCACTCCCTTGCTGCCCGCTCTCGTTAGACCTCGTACATACAAGGGTATGGTCCGTCGCCTTGGGGCATCGTTTGTTGCCGCACTCAACACAACCGATCATTCGGCGCATAACCATAACCCCCGGGTTTTTGGCTTGGATTTTTTCAAAACAGCGAATGCAGTCATATTCGGATTCAACAAACTCCATCACCCAGCCCTCTCCTCTTTCTCTGCCATGCGCTTCATAGATGGTTGCGCGCTGGCTTAATTGTTAATTCATGGCCCAACGCAGCACACCACCGCGTCAATGTGACAAGGCTTGGGACTGCGTCACCACGCTCATACTTCGACAACAAACAACCGTATCGCCCTATCATCACGCTCAGTTGATAGGCTGATAAATTGCGTTGCTCGCGTTCGTACCGCAGCGAGGCCATAAGTTCGTCTTTAGTTGGGCTTGGCGTTTTGATAAACTTGCGGGATCTACGGACACCCATGCGCCGCGCCGCGCCTTTAATGGCCTTCCACGATCTTCCGGGGAACATTTTTCTATCTCGGGCTGTTTGTATTTCGGAAAAACAGCGCGGAGTTTTTCCAAACTGGACCGCGCCCATACCATTCGCGAACTAGCCATCACGACACCATTTCGGCCATAGAGCTTCCGTAAATCGAGAAGTTGTGCTCTCTCTTGATTTTTCCCTGCGGCGGCGCGCTCGGGTATATCTGGCGGCTCTCGGCCTTGTTGCAATCTAGGCCTATATTCTCAAGCTTGCGCTGGATTGAGCCGGTCGTGCGGCACGGCATTTTCTCGGCAATCTCACGGTTTGTTTTGCCCTCCTTATGCAAAAGCATAAGCTTTATGACCTCGTCGTGTGTCCACTTCGGGCCTTGAAAATTTCCGTGCAATTTTGTCGGCGGCACTCCGGGTGTCAGGGTAATTTTCTTCATTCATCATCTCCCAGGCTCAGAGGTCCACGGTGCATCGTCCAGAAGTACAGGCCGATAACAGCCCATACAGCGAGACTGGCGCATAGCTTTATGGTCTTGGGGTCGAGTTCTAGAAACATGCTCATACCGGCACTCCCTCAAACAGTGGCAACGCAGACTCACGGCCCACGCGCTCGGCTTTCAATATCTTCGCCACCGCTAAATTGATCTGCTTGCGTATGGGCTTTGAAGATACGTGACGCTGCTTTCGCGCACGCTCTAGGATAAGGAGGTGGGCTACTTGTTCTTGATCTGAGCGGGAGGGAGTGATCATGCCGCCACCGGGAATTGCTTCGTATTCCACAGAACATCGGACGCGCGGCCACGTTGCCCTGGCTTCAAAGCCGTATCCTGCTTGAAGAAAAATGCAGTTCCGGTTTCAGCGCACGACCGGCGAAGCCCCTCCGCCCAATCTAGATTAAACGGACGGCGCTTGGTGCCGCTCTCACCTCCGCTGATGTACCAAGCGGTTTTCCCGCGTTCATTTGCCAGATCGCGGTTGATAGGAGACAGCATCGGTTCGACAGAAAAGAAGTGGACCGCTGCCGGGACGTTAAATACATGCAGGCGGCGGCGGTCGTATTCCTCTTGGTTCTCAGCCGTGCAGCCTATCCATATATTTTTCTGTTCCTCGAAGAAGTCGCGGCCATAAAGGGGGATGTATTGCGACGGGCGCTTGCTCAGGAAGAGCCAGTCTAAGTCCGGGGTGTCGCGCACAGTCTGCTTAAGTCCCTCGCGCCACTCTTGCGGGACTTTGTTGTCGGCCACGTCACCC